>ENA-OZHQ01000013-OZHQ01000013.1-human-gut-metagenome-genome-assembly--contig:-NODE-13-length-46515-cov-7.623353_pt1 | contig 46515 bp, 36 predicted proteins | sample MGYA00244044_ERZ653682 | MGnify/ENA primary metagenome ERZ653682 (study PRJEB26926, sample SAMN06165288) | human gut metagenome | biome: ENVO:00009003; feature: ENVO:2100002; material: ENVO:00002003...
GAGATACTGATCGGTCTCGTGGGCTCGGAGATGTGTATAAGAGACAGTTCCTACTTCGTCCCCCCCCAGGCGCAACCCAAAAGCGGCCCTGTGCTGATTAACGTCACTCCGGAATTGCTGAAGACCATGGAGCCTAAGAATTCTTCCCCGAAGGCAGCCGCCGGCAAATAAAATCGTCATTCTTCAACGTTTCCGTTGCGGGCCCGGTCATACCGCCATATGACAACTCAACCTCAAGTCAGCAGCTCCGCGGTATCCGGCAACTCATGGTGGATGGGTATCCTTGGCGTCATCGAGCTATTTCTTGGCTTCATCGCCCTGGCCTCTCCCTGGATCGTCGGAGCCAGCTTCATTTGGGTAATCGGCATCATGCTGATGGTTCTGGCCGTCGTCCGGCTGATCCAGGTCTTCACCGTCCCTTCCTCCCGTGGGTGGAACCTGGTGACGGCCATCCTGTACGGCATCGCCGGCTGGTTTCTGTTCCGGGACCCCAATATTTCCCTGGCTATCACCACGCTCATCATCGGGTGGGGCCTGGTTATTGCCGCCGTATTTCAGGGGGCCATCTGGCTTCAAACCCGTTCCCTGCCCGCCAGCGGGTGGCGGCTGTTCAACGTGATCATCACGCTGATCCTGGGCCTCATGGTCATCTTCGGCTGGCCTGAATCCACGGCCTGGTTCGTAGGTACTCTGATTGCAGTGGAACTGATCTTCTCCGGGTGGACGCTGCTCCTTTATGCATTCAGCGGCAATTCCGCCCGCCGTTAATCCCAATGACGACAATGACCCTCACCCAGGAAGAAACCGAACGGTACGCCAGGCATCTTTCCCTTCCGGAACTGGGAGAACAGGGCCAATACAAACTCAAACGGGCGCATGTCGCCCTGACGGGCCTCGGGGGGCTTGGCTCCCCGGCGGCCCTTTATCTTGCTGCCGCAGGCGTGGGGCGCCTGACCCTGATTGACCCGGACGAGGTGTGTCTTTCCAACCTCCAGCGGCAAATCCTGCACGCCACGGATGCGGCGGGCACGGCTAAAACCGCCAGCGCCGCCAGACGCCTGTACGCCCTGAACCCCTCCGTACGCATCAACACGGTCCACAGGCGCCTTACGCCGGAAAATGCCGTTTCCCTGCTGGAAGGGTGCGACCTGGTCCTGGACGCTTCAGACAATTACGCGGCACGCTTCGCCATGGCGGATGCCGCCTGCACCCTGCGCATTCCGCTGGTGTACGGCGCCGTGAAGGGCTTTATCGGGCAGGTGGCCGTTTTCGCCCCCCATCAGGGAACCGCCTGTTACCGCTGCCTCTTCCCGGCAGATACGCCCATGCAGGAAAAAGACACCGCCTCCGCCGCAGGCATTCTGGGTGCGCATGCGGGCATCATCGGTTGCATCCAGGCCATGGAAGCCCTGAAATATCTTGCGGGCATTCCCTCTCCGCTGGTGGGCGCCATGCTCTCTGCGGACACGCGGCGCATGCGCTTCACCACCATCCCTCTGGCGCCTAATCCCGCGTGCAGATGCCGGACTAACGCGGGGTGCGGAGCCGCAATGAAAAATTGACGGCGTCGGCGGCATCTGGCATCATCTCCGGCAGGTATGAATCATTTAACACGCGCCAAATCCGTTTTTGAAATGGAGATTGAAGAACTGCGCGGCGTCCTGTCCCGGCTGGACGACAATTTCAACAAGGCTGTGGACCTCATGTCCCAGGCTCTGGACCGCGGCAACAAGATCGTCATTGTAGGCGTAGGCAAATCCGGCAACATCGGGGCCAAAATCGTCGCTACCCTGAACTCTACGGGAACGCCCACCGTTTTGCTGGATTCCCTGAACGCCCTGCACGGGGATCTGGGCATCGTCCAGGACGGGGACGTCTGCATTGCCATGTCTTTCTCCGGAGAAACCTCGGAGCTGCTGACCCTGCTCCCCTTCATCAAACGTTTTGAATTGCCCATCATTTCCATGACGGGCAACACGGGCTCATCCCTGGCCAAATACTCGGATATCGTTCTGGACACAGGCGTTTCCCGGGAAGCCTGCCCGCTGAACCTGGCCCCTACTTCCAGCACCACGGCCATGCTCGTCATGGGAGACGCCCTCGCCATGGCCCTGGTGGAAGCGCGCCACTTCACCGCGCGGGACTTCGCCAAACGCCACCCCGGCGGTTCGCTGGGGCGTGCCCTGCTCACCCGGGTGAGCGATATCATGCGCCGTGGAGAAGAAATGGCCATGCTTCCGGAAACCGCCTCCGTGAACGACTGCCTGAAGGCGATGACCACAGCCCATGCCGGCGCCTGCGTCCTGCTGACGGAGGACCGCAAGCTGGCCGGCATCTTCACCCACGGAGACTTTGTCCGGGCATACGGGGCGAACCCTCTCATCGGAGAACAGCCCGTCAGCGGATTCATGACCCGCAATCCCATTTATGTCATGGAAGACGACCTGGCTGCTGAAGCGGCGAAGGCCGTGAGCAACCGCCATATTGACGACCTGGTGGTGCTCAACGCGGAAATGGCCCCCGTGGGCATCATTGACCTCCAGGACCTCGCCAGGCTGAAACTGGTTTAAGCCCTCCCTTTCCCATTCTTTTCAGGCATCCGTGATTCAAAAGTAACAAATCAATCACGGATGCCTTTTTCATTGAACGGAAGCTTCCGTTTCCACAATCTTATTTCCATAAACATGTTCCTGAAATTTACCATCGCCCTGCTTGCCTGCACCTGGGGCTTTTCCTGCGCACAGGACATCTCCGGCCCGGAGGAAGATACCAATGTCCCCGCTGTGGAGGAAGCCCCGCGGGAAGTCCCTCTTCCGGACGGGAAAACGGTTCCCAAATTCGAACCCCTGGATGAGTACCGCATCAAAATCGGCCATGTGATTGTCAACCATAAAGAGCGCACCGTCAGTTTTCAGGCCCAGGTCAACATGAAGGAAGGAATTCTGGAATACGTCTGCTGCATGCCCAACGGCAAGCTGCATGAATCCCTGCTGGTGACGGAGGCGGATCCCCTGCACATCAGCCTGGGAATGACGCTGCTCAAATTCCACCGTTTTGAAAAATTCTTCCCGGTGCGGGATGAAAATTTTGAATGGCTTCCCTTCACGGAACCCAAGCCGGAGGACTACGCAGACTCCTACGTGCAGATTGTCATGACCTATACGGAAAACGGCAGGGAACAGAAGAGCGATTTTTCCGACATCGTCGTGAACTCACAAACGCGGAAGGGACTGAATCCCAGCGACTGGCTTTACACCAATTCCTTCTTTTACGAGGGCGCCTACCAGGCCAGCCTGAGCGGAGAAGTAATCTCCATCTTCGCCAGCCGAACCTCCCCCATCAATTACATCGGAGACTTCCATGACGGCGTCAACGATACAGGCTGGATCGTCAACCCCAAAAAAAACCTGCCTCTTGGCACAAACGTCACTGTCACCATTTCCCAGAAACCGGTTCAACCCAAGCAATAGCATCCTATGTTCAAATCCGTACTTTCACTAACGCTGGCCGCCGCACTGGGCACAGCCTCCTTCGGACAGACCACCCTGACGGCCATTCCCGGAGAAGCGGCAGCCGCCAAATACGCCTCCATTAGCCAGGAAATCCTGCGTGCCATTGAAAAAGGGAACGAATACCTGAAAAGCAAACAAAATCCGGAAGGTTACTGGGCCCAGCCGTCCTACCCTGCCCTGACAGCCCTGGCGGTCACCGCCTACATGCGGGACCCCGCCAACCAGGGGAAAACCGTCCCGGAATACATCCGGAAGGGGTATGACTTCATCCTGAAATCCCAGAAGGAAGACGGCTCCATTTTCAACCGCGGCATGTCCTCCTACAATACTGCCGTGTGCATGATGGCCCTGCTGGCCGCCAACAAGGAGGAATATGCCCCCGCCATTCTCAAGGGCCGCGCCTACCTCATCAAGCAGCAGAACCACTTTGCCCCGGACAACCCTTATAACGGAGGCATCGGCTATGGCGACAAGCAGGCTCCTCCCATTGCAGACCTTTCCAACACCTCCCTGGCGCTGGAAGCCATTTACTACTCCCAGAAACTCGCCAAAGACGGCAAGTACGGTGAACAGCCGGATCTGGACTGGAACGCCGCCACGGAATTCATCAACCGTTGCCAGCAAAACCCTGCCGTAAACAAGGAACCCTGGGTTTCCAATGACAAATCCCAGCTCGGCGGCTTCGTGTACCGTCCCGGCGTCTCCAGCGCCAGGGACAAAAAAGCCGCCGCCTTTGACAAAGCGGAGCCTCCCAAAGCTTACGGCAGCATGACGTATGCGGGCATGCAGTCCCTTATTTACGCCAATGTGGATAAAAACGATCCCCGCGTCAAGCTGGCCCTCAAGTGGCTGGAAAACAGCTACAGCCTGGACGAAAACCCCGGCATGGGCGTCCAGGGGCTTTACTACTACTATCAGGCTATGTCCAAGGCGCTCAGCGCCATGGGAATAGATACCCTGACGCTGGAAAACGGCCGCAAGGTGGACTGGCGGGATGAACTGGCCAACAAGCTCATTTCCATCCAGAAGAGCGACGGTTCCTGGGTGAACACTAACAACCGCTGGTGGGAGGCGGATCCCGTCCTGGTGACCTCCTACTGCGTGCTGGCGCTGGAACAGCTCTACCACTCCATTCCCCGGTAACGGACTACCATGCTGATTTCCCGGGCCGGAAGGGGAGGCAATGACCTCCTTTTCCGGCCTTTTCCGTACCCGGAAATGAACGCCCCATGAAATAGAAGGGTCTTTTCTTCAATACTTCAAATTCATGGACACCATTGATTCCATTACCATGATTGCAGCGGCATGGGGCCTGCTGGTTCTCCGGCTGACGCTGGCTTTTATCCTGTGGCCGCACGGGACCCAGAAAGTGCTGGGCTGGTTTGGGGGCGCGGGCTGGGAGGGCACCTACCGGGCCTTCACGGAAAAAATGGGCATTCCCCCCTTCCTGGCCAAGGTGGCCATGCTGACGGAATTTTTCGCCCCTATCTGTCTGGCGCTGGGCGTATTCACCAGAATAGCGGCTCTCAGCGTTATCATCCTCATGGCCGTAGCCATGACCAAACACGTCAAAAACGGCTACTTCTCCAACTGGTCCGGCAAAAAAACCGGGGAAGGCGTGGAATTCCACCTGCTTTATGCCGGCTCCGCCCTGGCGCTGCTGCTGACCGGTCCCGGCCCATGGTCCGTGGACGCCTGGTGCATGGACATCGTGCACGTCATCTTCGGCTGACGGCGGCAGACAGCACACGGAAGGGCATAGAACATACTTTCCGATTCTCAAACCCGCCGTATTCTGGTATTTATGGAAAGGCTTTCTTTTGCCTCGTTAACCCTTTCCGCCATGACCAGCCATAAACGCTTAAAACTCCGGCAGTGCACCAACTGCGAATGCGTCATTAACGGAGTATGGGAATGGGTGGAGGAATGCGCCCGCGGCGCAGCGGCGGAAGAACCCGCCATGCGCGGTATTCTGGATGACGTCTGCCTGTCCCGCAATTCCCTGGCTACTTCCATCTCGGCACGGCTGGCCCGCAAGCTCTCCCGCCGTGACATGCCGCGGGAGCTGATTGAGCCCCTTATCCGGGAAGCATTGACGGAAGACCAGAACATCCTCAGCCAAATCGCCCAGGACCTGATTGCCATCGTGGACCGGGATCCCGCCTGCCGTACGCCGCTGGAACCCCTGCTTTTTTACAAGGGATTCCACGCCATCACCACGTACCGCATCTCCCACTGGCTGTGGCAGCATGACCGGACAATCATGGCCCTTCAGTTCCAGAGCCTGGCCAGTGAAGTATTTGCGGTGGACATCCATCCGGCGGCCACCATCGGCTGCGGCATCCTGCTGGACCACGCCACCAGTTTCGTGGTAGGGGAAACCGCCATCATCCGGGACAACGTCTCCATCCTGCATGAAGTCACGCTGGGCGGCACGGGCAAGGAAGAAGGGGACCGCCATCCCATCGTGGAATCCGGAGTTCTTATCGGCGCGGGGGCTAAAATACTGGGGCGCGTCACCATTGGCGCCTGCGCCAAAATCGCAGCCAGCTCCGTCGTTCTGGAAAATGTCCCCCCCCATACCACGGTAGCGGGCGTACCCGCCGTTATCGTCAACGATTCCATTCCGGACAATCCCGCGCTGGACATGAACCAGCGCCTTTGCAACTGATAGATAACAGATTAGAAATCCGTCACTTACAGCAGAAAACGAATTAAATACGCAACTCCGCAAACATCAGCGGGAAAGGTAAATTCTGAAAAGACCGGACATAATATAATAGTTTCAACATCAATGCATTGAAATTCTCAATGCGCTTATTTTGAATATTTTGAGTTGATAATGAATTCCCAATCCGCATACTATATGGGATATGCGTTTAAGATTACCCCTCTCTCTAAGGTCTGCTTTGCTTGCGTGCAGTGTCCTGTTTACAACCGTGGCATCCGCCTCCGTTTCAGACGGAAACCTCGGCAACGTCATGTACATAGGGGACTCCATCACCCATGGCGTCAACAGCGGCTCGTGGCGCTGGGCCATGCATAAAATTTTCACGGATAACGGCGTCAGCTATACTGAAAAAGGCATTATGACCGGTAATTTCAGCGGAGGCGTGGCCGCCGGAACCTCTTACGGTGGTAAGATTTTCCAGAATATCCATTCCTCTGCGGCTTCCGCGAGAACTTATGAAATCGCCGGGAGAGCGAACGGCAGCAACTACGGACGATTTGACGGATCCAACATCAAAAACTGGCTGGGCCTGAGCACGGAAAAGACCAAGGGAGGGTCCTATGCAGGACAGACTTTTACCGGAGCCAATAAACCGGACACGTTTTTCCTGCTCTCCGGGACCAACGATCTCCTTTCCGACGGCGATAATAATTCACTGTTCTATCGTCTGGATGGAGTTACCTCCCTTTTGCTGGGAGACATGGATTCCATCGTCTCTTCCATCCGTACCGCCAACAGCCAAGCAAGCATTTTAGTGATGACCATTCCCTGCTGGACGCAACATTCCAACGGGAACCTGGCTGAAACGCACCAGGCCGTAGCCTCCTACAACGAATCCCTGAAGGAATGGGGGACGAATAACGCCGCCAATGGCGTCAAGGTCATCGACATCAACGCGGGCATCATCGATGCCGCCTCCTCCACGCCGTTCTACGGGGTTCGCTCCATGTTCAACAACCCTACGGCGGACGGCCTGCACCCGAATGCCCAAGGCGATCTCCTGATGGCAGGCAACCTGGCCAAAGGCATGGGCTATGCCGGGCGGTCAGCCGGGCAAGAAAGGAAAGCCACCCATGAGCTGGAGGTTAACTTCGGACAAAATCCGTCCATCACCCAGCAGACGCTGGAGGCCAACGGCTTCACCGCCAATAATGTTTCCATCTCCAACAATACAGTCAACTTCAACAAATCCGGCAGCAGCACCCTGACCTATAACTGGGGAGCCGCCCAGGGACAGAACAAGGGCTACACGGTAGATTTCACCCTGCGCCTGGGCAACGGGGCCACGGACGGCTGGGACACCACAAACAACTTCTCCCTGAATCTGGGAAACGGAACGCTGAACATTAATGAAGCGTATATCCAATGGGGCAGCACCATCCTTTATTCCAAAGACATGTCCGCCAATGCGGACGCCATCCGCATAGCCTACGTGGCGGGAGACAGCGCCAACGGCCTGGACGCGGGCTATTACATCTGGCTGGGGGATGTTCTCATCGGGGAAGCGCAGACGGCAGCGGGGGGAAGTTCTTCCGGCCTCACGTTCAGCTATTCCGGCACGCTGGACGCCATCCTGTCCAATCTGGCTTTGGACGGTTCCCTTTCCTACGCCCCCTCTACCACCGGCATCACTGGCCCAGAATCTCTTTATCTGGCAAATGGCGCGTCTCCCTCCACTCTCAAACCGGGCATGATTGAATGGACTGCGGGAACCGCCGCCACCGCCGTAGCCACTGCCGGAACCAATGCCACGTATAATGTCCGTAACACAACCAATTCCAACATTGCCAGCATTACGGGAACGGGAAGCACCAAATTCATTTACGCCAATAACGGCGCTTACGGCAGCGCGGGTAACCGTCAGGACCTGTGGGTGACGCTGGGAGCGGGAACCAGCAGCGCCAACGGCTGGATAGGCGGCCATACAACGGGAGACCTGTACGGTGACATCCACCTGCGCCTGGCGGAAGGGGCCATCGGCAAATCCACGGTATTCGGCGTTGTGAACGCCGGAACCGTTCACGGGGACATTTACCTGGAATTCTCCTCATCCACCGGGGTTTACGATACTTCCTTCACCACCGGAGAAGCGGACCGCACCTCCGTGGCGGGATCCTATGCCTCCGCCGTGAACGGGGACATCACCATGGTGTTCAATGACGGCGTATTCTCCCACCGCATTTTCGGCGGCTTTTACACGGGAAATAAAACCATCTCCGGCTCCGCCTCCCTTTTCATCAATGGCGGAACGTTCATGAATGAAATTTACGCCGGGAACAAGACGAACGGCACCATTTCCCGGGGAACCAGCCTGACCGTCACGGGCACGGACGCCATTCTGGGCAAGGCTGACGGGGATAACTGGACGTGGACACTTCTGTGCGGAGGCAATAAAACCAGCGGCACCATCAACGGAGGCACCACGATCACCCTGAAAGATATCGCCGCCACTACCGGAGCCGGAACCGAACATCAGTTCGACAAATACGCCGGCATCATCGACGGCAAGGGAGCCGGGACGGTGAACGGGGAGAAGAAGCTCGTCTTTGACAACTACGCCGCCAGCTTCCTGGGAACGCTCCAGAATTTTGACAAAGTACAAATTACCGGGAATTCGGATCTCTCGCTGGACAAATCCCTGGGAAATACCGTCACCTCCCTGTCCGTGGACGCAGGTTCCACCCTCCGGTTCAACCGGGACCAGGACGCCACGCTGGACATCACTAACAACGGCACAATCCGCACCTCGCACAACCTGACCCTCAAATCCGCAGACACCGGAACCGGGACCTATCAGGTGGAAGGAGGAACGCTGGACCTGGCCGGGCAGGCCGTCTCCGGGAAAATATCCCTCTCCGCGGGGGCGCTCTCCAATACGGCGGGACTGGGAGCCGGGAGCGTTTCCGTCTCCGGCATCACCGGGAACGTCAACCTGGGCGGACTGGACGGCAGCAAGCTGAACTCCATTAACATGGGCAGCGGTACAGGAACCATTTCCGGCCTGACGGGCCATGCGGACCTGTCCGGTTCCGACACGCAATTGAGGCTTTCCGCCGCCAACATGGGCGCGGACGGCACGGGAATCATCCAGTTCAATGACGCGGACAATGCCAGCTTGACGCTGGGCAAGCTGACCCTGACGCTGACGGCGGATGCCGTGGCGCTCCTCGCCGCTCCGGGGGACTACTCTTTCCACGTCACCAACGCCGCCCTGCACGCGGATACCAACCACATTACGCTGAGCGAATACAACGGCATGGCGTGGGACATTACCCGGACGGAAGGAGGCCAGGTAATCATCTCCTTCGGCCAGTTGCTGGACGCCATGGTCATTGACAAGGGAGCTTCCAAAAACGTCACCTCCGCCAATACTCTGGCGGCAACTCCCAGCGTCACCAACAACGGAACGCTGAACATTGACCTGTCCGCGGCCACCGCGCCGGAAAACAAAACAACCACCATCCGCTACCTGGCCGGCACGGAAGCCGATGCCGTCGTGAACACGGGGACGGACAGCGACGTGATCATCACGCTTCTGAATGAAACCTCCGCAGATCCGGACAAACCGGGCAACACCGCTTACGCGGGTTCCATTGAAGGAGCGGCGCAGCTCGTCAAGGACGGGGAACAGAGGCTGACCGTTGACGGCAGGGTAACCGCCTCCGCTCTGGACGTGCAACAGGGAGAACTCGCGCTCCAGAACACGAAGGAAAGTTCCATCATCTCCGGCGCCCTGAACGTGGAACAGGATGCCGCGCTGACGCTGAACGCTGCCTCCCTGGCCGCCGGGGATCTGGCGGGCTCCGGCTCCATCACCCTGAACGGGGGCGCCCTGCTCTCCATCGCCAGGGACACTCTTTCAGACCTGACGCTCCACGCAAGCGTCACCGGCTCCGGCACCCTGAAACTGGACAACTGCAACCTGATTCTGGGTACGGACAACAATCTGGGCGAAGACGTGCTGCTCCATCTGGGGGGCGGCAGCCTGCGTCTGCAGGACGGCTCCGCGATCGCGCTGGAAGGGCTCCACCAGGAGCAGGAGAACGGCGCGCTCCACCTGGGGGCTGACGGACGTCTGGAACTGGCCTCCAACGACGGAAAAACCTACTCCTTCAAAGGCGATATCACCGGCACGGGAGCCATTACCCACCGGGGCGAAGGCACGCAGATCATCCTTTCCTCCGGCAACGCAGGCGTGGACGTCAGCCATACCCGGACCGGCGGTCATCTCGTTCTGGGAGACAAGGATCTGGCAGCAAACGGCCTCATGACCTACAGGGATATTTTCATCGGCAGCAACACCCGGGACGCCTCCGACCTGGACGCCACGGCAGACCTCTCCCTGATGAATAATACCACGGCCAACACGCTTTCCATCGCCTCCAACGGCAAACTGTACCTGGGCGGCAATCCCAACCAGAGGGCCGTTCAGCTCGTGTTGACCGGCAACAACGGCGGCGTGGCGGCCGCTCTGGCCTCCGGAGCTTCCCTGGACCTCACCGTCAATACGGAAACGCTGACCAATAGCGCGGACAACGCCTGGGCCGCCTTGAAGGCGGAACACGGCTCCATCCGCATCAACGGAACGGATCCGTCCATTAACGTCAACATTTACGGCCTGGGCGCCGCCGGAGACTGGGCCATCCTGCCGGAATTCACCGTTAACGCCTTCTATGCGGAAAACGGACTGGTCACGGCGGACGGGGAAACCTGGACGGAGGACATGGTGAACCTGACCTATGCCGGCTTCGCCAACCTTGTCTATGACATCAGCAAGAAACTCTCCGACGACGGCAAGCTGTTCCAGATCCACTTCACCAAGCAGGGAGACAGCCCGCTGAAAGACTTCGCCTCCACGGACAACCAGCAGGGCGCGGCGGACAGTCTGTGGGCCGTCACCTCCTCACCGGAAAACATCACTCCGGACATGATGGAATTCCTTAACGCCATGGGCAACGCCCAGGCCATGGGGAATGCGGAAGCTATCCGGTCAGCCCTTTCCTCCTATGCGGGCAGCGGCATTACCGCCCTGCATTCCGCCCAGAAGGGAGCCCTCCGGGACCAGGTGCTTCACCTGCGCAACCGCCTCTCCCAAATGGGAGTCTCCCCGCAGTACATTCACGATGACCTGCCCGGCTTCAACGCCTGGATTGAAGGGGAAGGCGGCTACCGCAGGCTGGATGACCGGACGGACGAATCAGGCTACAAGCTCAGCACCTGGGGCGGCACCTTCGGCTTTGACGTAACGTGCAGCGACAGCTTCGTATGGGGGGCGGCCTTCTCCGCCAGCTATGGCGACCTGGACGCCTACATGGCGAACGGAGACCTGGACTCCTACTACGGCAATCTGTTCTTCCGCATCCAGTCGGGCCGCTGGGCGCACAACATCATCCTCACCTGCGGATGGAACGACGCTTCCCTGGACCGCACCGCGGGAATCCCCGGAGCCGGCATGTACACCATGCACGGCAGCACCAGCGGCAGCAGCTACGGCGCCTTCTATGAAGGCACGTATGACCTGTACCTGAATGAGAACAACACTTCCGCGCTCCAGCCTCTGGTGAATGCCTCCGTGTACAGGAGCCGGATGGACGGCTTTACGGAATCCGGCGGCCTGGGCATGAACGTGGATGACATGGACTCCACCTTCGGAACCGTGGGAATGGGCGCAAGGCTCCGCGGAGAACTGTCCGCCAACCTGACGGGCCGCGCCTCCCTGGGTGAACTGCGGGTGCAGGTTGTCCAGCTTCTGGGCGACCGGGACACCGCAGCCGTCCTGGCGCCCGCCGGCATACCCGGCGCAGGGTTCCGCGTAAACGGAGCCAGGGAAGGAGCCACCGGCGTGCAGGTCGGAGCCGGAATCACCATTCCGGTGGGTTATACCGGCTCCGTCTTTGCAGACGTCAATGCGGACTTTCGCAGCCGCGCCAACAGCTTCAACGGAAGCATCGGCTACAGGCTGACCTTCTGACCGACTTCTTCAGGAGTATATATCAACGGAAGCATCGCGGCCATGCCGCGGTGCTTTCTTGTTTACGGCGGGCCTCCTGCTCAGGCACTGCCTTTCCGCGGAACTCGGGACGGGTCCTTCATCTGCCCGTCTCCTTCAATAACATACTTGTAGGAAGTAAGTTCCCGCAAAGCCATTGGCCCCCGGGCATGAAATTTGTCCGTACCGATGCCTATTTCCGCCCCAAAGCCGAATTCCTCCCCGTCGCTGAACCGCGTGGAACAATTATGGTAAACGCACGCGCTGTCCACCCGGTTCATAAAATAATCGCGCGCCCGTTCATCCTCCGTAATGATGGAATCACTGTGGTGGGAGCCGTAATGGTTAATGTGCTCCACGGCATCACGGACGCCGTCCACCACTTTCACGGAAAGAATCAGGTCTTCATATTCCGTGGACCAATCCTCTTCCTCCGCCGGAATGGCTTCCGGACCAAAAAACGGGCGGCTTCGCTCACACACGCGGCATTCCACGCCGCGCAGGCGCATGCGTTCCGCCGCCATCGGCAGGAACCGCTCTGCCGCGGCAGCGTCCACCAGCAGGGTTTCCGCCGCATTGCATACGCCGGGCCTCTGCGTTTTAGCGTCATCCAGCACGTTCACGGCCATCTCTAAATCCGCCGCCGCATCCACATACACATGGCAAACGCCGTCCAGATGCTTCAGCACGGGAACCCTGGCGTACTCCGTCACGGCGCGGATCAGCCCCTTTCCACCCCTGGGAATAATCACGTTCAGGAAAGAATCCAGCCCGCACAACTGCCGCACCTCATCACGGCTGCCGGAATCCAGAAGCTGCACGGCGTCCGCGGGAACGGCGGACTCCTTCAGCGCGGCGCGCAGAACCTCCGCCAGCGCCCGGTTGGTCCGCAGAGACTCGCTTCCGCCGCGCAGAATAACGGCATTCCCGGACTTCAGGCACAGGGCGGCGGCATCGCAGGTGACGGTGCCGCGGCTCTCGTAAATAAAACCGATGACCCCCAGGGGAACGCGCACCTGGCGGATATGCAACCCGTTGGGGCGCGTCCATTCCCGGATGCATTCGCCCACGGGATCAGGGAGGGCCGCTACCTGTTCCATGCCGTGGGCCATGTGCTCCACACGCTCCGGCGTCAGAAGCAGCCTGTCCAGAAACGCGGCATTGCGGCCGCCTTTCCGGGCCTCTTCCATATCAAGGCCGTTCTCCCGGACAATCTTTTCCGCAGCGCTCCGAACGCCTGCGGCCATCAGGCGCAGGGCCAGAGCCTTCTCTTCCGGCTCCAGGGCAAGCAACTCCCGTGAGGCCGCCAGAGCGGCCCGTCCCGCCGGTTCAATAGGATTCTTCATTTTCATAACTTCATCCCTTCGGTACAAAATATGTTCCGATTCCTTCCGCTTTCCCCTCCAGCAGCAGCGCGATGCGTTCCGGATGGCGGCCATGCAGCATGTAAACGCCCGTCCCCGCATTCACGGCCTCCCGGATAGCCTGGAGCTTGGCGCTCATGCCGCCCATGGAAAAGCGCCCCTGGTCCTCCTCTGCGAACGCCAGCACGGCATCCACGTCCTCCACCCGGGAAATGATGGCCTCGCGCCTTCCTCCGGGGGGATACAGGCCGTCCACGCTCGTCAGGATAAACAGAGCGTCAGCCTCCACCAGGCGGGCCATATGCACGGACAGGATATCGTTGTCCCCAAACTTCAACTCCTCCACGGATACGGTATCATTTTCATTGACAATCGGGATAATGCCTCCGTGCTCAAACAGGCGCAACACCGTGGCCTGCACGTTGCGGCGGCGGAGTTTCAAATCCTCCGCTGTCAGCAGGAGCTGGGCCACATCCACGTTAAAGTGGTTGAAAAGATTCTCATACGCCTGCATCAGCCGCGTCTGCCCCACGGCCGCGCACGCCTGTTTCAAGGACAGTTCCTGAGGATAGGACGGAAGACCCAGGACGGACACGCCGGCCCCTACAGCGCCGGAGCTGACCAGAACTACCTGATGGCCCTGCTGCATCAGCCCCGCCAGGGCGCTCACCAGATGCACGATGGAAGAACCGTCCAACGTCCCATTCTCTCGGGTCAACACGCCCGTACCTACTTTAATTACGATTTTCATGTATTTCCGCCGCTTATGATACAACAATCCCTTTTTCCGCAAAAAGCGGAAAACGCGTCTTTTCCGCGCTAACCCGTGAAAGCGCCGGACGCAAAAACGGAAGGAATTCCCCCTTCTTCTTCCATAAAGATAAAAAGGATCATTCCCTCCGACCGACCGGCTCCGGCGCGGATGAAATCCGCCATCCCGGCCAATATCTGGACAGCCATGAAAACCAGGGGCGGACAACACCGGGGAAAAGGACTGGAGCATGCCGTCCGACATGTTTCCCCCGGCTTTATTCCCTAAAGCGCCATACATTCCGGTGAGCGTGCCGCAAAACCGGGAGCGGCATGCGCGGCGCTTCCATCTTCAATGCTTTTCCCCGGTCCGGAACTGGCGCCGGAGACGCATTTTAGGCTTCCAATATGAAGCTGATCCGCTCATATTGCCCGGGCATGAATCTTGACCTTCTCCAAAAAGCCGCCAACCAGGCGCGGGGACTCGCCATGGATGCCGTTCACGACTGTGCATCCGGCCACCTGGGCCTGCCGCTGGGGTGCGCCGAAATCGGGGCCGTCCTGTTCGGCGATTTGCTCAACATCTGCCCTTCACAGCCCCGCTGGCTCAACCGTGACCGCTTCATTCTCTCCGCCGGCCACGGCTCCATGTTTCTTTACGGCTGGCTCCACCTGTCAGGATTCAACATCGGCATTGAAGATATCAAAAACTTCCGTCACAAAGGTTCCATCACGCCCGGCCACCCCGAATTCCGGGATACGGAAGGCGTAGAATGCACCACGGGACCGCTGGGCCAGGGTATTGCGAACGCCGTAGGCTTCGCCCTCTCCGCCAGGCGCGCGGCTGCCCGGTTCAACAGGCCCGGCATGGATATCTTCACCCAGCACGTCTTCTGCCTCACGGGAGACGGCTGCCTGCAGGAAGGCGTCGCCCGGGAATCCCTCGCCCTGGCCGCCGTGCTCAAGCTGGATAACCTTATTCTCATTTACGATTCCAACGACATCACGCTGGACGCTCCCGCGGAACGTACCCAGCTTACGGATCCGCGCGCCGTATACGAAGCCCTGGGCTGGGATGTGCGCCAGATTGACGGGCACGACATCAAGGCCATTAAGTCAGCGGTTGAAGCCGCCAAAAACGCCAAAAACGGGAAACCCCAGCTCATCATTGCCAAAACGGTCATCGGCAAGGGCATTCCCGGCATTGAAGGCACCACAAAAGGCCATGGGGAAGGCGGGGCCAAGCTTCAGGAAGAAGCGCACGCCAACTGGGAAATTCCTGCCGGAGAACGTTATTACGTCTCCGAAGACGTCCGTACCGCTTTCGCAGACCTGAAAGCCCAACGGGAAAAAGATTTCAATGCCTGGAACGCCATGTACGAACAATGGCGCCGGGCTTATCCGGAACTGGCAGAGGAACTGGACGCAGGCATCAACGCCTGCTCCTGCGGCGTCAATCCGGCAGACTCGGACAAGGCAATACCGCCCTTCCCGCAGGACTATGGCGATGCTACCCGTTCGGCCGGAGCCGTTGCCATCAACGCCATCGCTAAAGCGAATCCCTGCTTCCTGACCACCAGCGCAGACCTTTACAGCTCCAATAAAAACTACCTTTCCGGCGCAGGAGACTTCTCTGCGGAAACCCCGGAAGGGCGCAACTTCTGGTTCGGCATCCGCGAACACGCCATGGCCGCCATCTGCAACGGCATTGCCTACGACGGCCTGTTCCGCGTAAGCGCCGCCACTTTCTGCGTCTTCGTAGACTACATGCGCGCCTCCATCCGTGTAGCCGCCCTCAGCGGACTCCCCGTCACCTATATTCTGACGCATGACTCCGTAGCCGTGGGAGAAGACGGCCCCACCCACCAGCCGGTGGAAACAATTTCCGGCCTCCGTGTCATTCCGAACCTGGATGTCATCCGCCCGGCGGACCCGGAAGAAACCGCAGGAGCCTGGATGGCTGCCATGCAGCGTGCCGACGGCCCTACCGCCCTCATCCTGACCCGTCAGAAAGTGGCTACGCTGAACGGAATCCCCGTTGAAACGCGCCGGGAAGGCGTGCTGAAAGGCGCCTACATCGCCCGGAAAGAACAGGGAGCCTTGAAAGCCATTATTCTTGCCAGCGGTTCCGAACTGGAACTGGCTCTGAAAGCGGCGGAAAAAACAGGGGAAGGAATCCGGGTCGTCTCCATGCCAAGCTTCTGCCGCTTTGACGCGCAGCCTGCCGAATACCGGGAAAGCGTGCTTCCCTCCTCCTGCATGAGGAGAGTTTCCGTAGAAGCCGGAGTCACGGACCTCTGGTGGAAATATCTGGGCTGCCAGGGGGAAGCCGTGGGCATCAACCGTTTCGGCTTCTCCGCTCCCGGAACACAGGTTCTGGAAGAACTCGGCATGAATGTGGACAACGTCGTTGCCGCCGTCCACAAGGTTTTGGCCAAATAAACAGGGAATATTTCCCCTCATCTCCTTTCAGGGGCTGTTCCGCATCCGCCGGGACAGCCCCTTTTTCATGCCTCCCCGGTTGCCAGGAAAAAGGCAAGGCCGTTTTCACGAAACACCAGTATCCGTAACGCAGGAACTATATCCTTTCCCGTGAAAATTCCGTTCGTTTCCCGTCCGGATTTCTCTAAATACAAGACCTCCGCACATCAGCTCCATTATCCGAACCGGACCCGGATGGGACTCAGGCCGCAAAAGCCCCGGTTGCAAGCAGCCCGTTTTCATCTCAGCTGCCGGAACGGATAATTTCAGGTTTCCTTCATGGCGCCGATAAATATGCGGGGCGGCCATGATCAGGCGCCGCCTCTATCGACGATGCGATGCACCCTAAACCCGCAAAATAACGAGGGTCCGGCCCATGAACAATGAAAACCGCCCCTTTCCGAAAAAAGGGGCGGTTTTAAAGACCTTGGCGACAAGGGAAGCGGCTCCTTTAGAAAGCGGCTTCAATTTTCGTAATGGTATACACCTTTTTCTTGTCGCCGTCCATCGGGACAATCTTCACCTGGTCCCCTACACTTTTGCCCGTCAGCTCCTTGCCGACCTGGGAAAGATAGGAGACGATATGCTTTTCCGGATTTGTGTCCCACGCGCCCAGAATGGTGTACACCACGGGCTCCCCGCCATTCAACGGCTGAAGAGTCACCTTCGTTCCCATGGCAGCGCGGGAGGTATCCGTCACGGCAAAGTCCGTGCCGCGGGCCAGGGCCAGCGCATGTTCCAGTTCCGCCCGGCGGCGGTTGAGCACCTTCTCCACTTCCTTGGCATCCTGGTAGCCGCCGTTTTCGCGGAGATCCCCCTCCGCACGGGAAATCTTCTTGTTATGCAGGTTTTCCGGAATTTTCACGTTTACCAGTTCTTCCAGCTCCTTCTTGCGGGCCTCCAGGCTTTCCCAGGAAACGAAAATCGGTTCCGGTTTGTCGGAGTTGTCCACCAGAGCGTCCAGCACAATGGCGTGCAGGTCCGGGAATACGCTGATGATGCGGGCCATCAGCGCGCCGCGGTCCTGTTCGGAGAAAGCGGAGGTGTTGTACAGCATCTTGGCAAACTGGCGGACTTCCGCCACATCCTGCCCCTTGATCATTTCCTGGATGATGCTCTTATCCTCCATGAACAGGTTCTTCAGGCGCAGCATGCGGTTGGGGCCGCCGTCCATGTGGTCCTGTTCAATCAGGGAAAGCATCGCAATGCCCACAGGGAGGCCAAAAAGAGGCTTGGAAGCGTCATGCCGCTGGCGGCATATCCAGATGAGGGACTCCGCCGGAAGGGTCTGGCGCAGCAATTCATGCTTCAAATGCTTGACCAGCACCTTGTCCTGCCCTTCTTCTATCAGGAATTTGGCGATTTCCCCCACGGCGCGGGCGCCGCCTGCATCAAAAAGCTCCAGCGCCTTCTGCGGCCAATCCTCCCCAAAGATGGCGGGCAGCGTGGCATACACGCGCTTCTGCCGCACGGCAGGCATGGAATTGAGCACTTCCGCGAAGCGGCCCACATCGCCGATATTGGCTTCCACGATGGAACGAAGGGGATAAGCTTCCTTGGCCGCCTCCGTATTTTTAAGGGAGGCAATCAGGTCATCCCTGAGCACGGCCAGCTCCAGCACCTGCTGGAGAGCCAGGCTGCCGCCGTTGCGCACATCAGCATCCACGGCACGAATCAGGGCATTGACGGCATCCGGCTCTGCCATGACCGCTTCCATTTTGATGCCGTCCAGCACGCGCACCTTGGCTTTCAGGTCGGCGGCCTTATTGTAATCTTCCAGAGCCGCCTGCGCGCGGGAAAGGATATTCGCGCGAAGCGTGATGCGTTCGCCCTTGCGGGTGGGCATCATGAACTGGACATTGGAACGGAGCATGGCGCGCACCTTGTCCCACCAGTTTTTCCACTTGTCCGCCGCAATTACGGTGCCTTTCAGCGCGGCTTCCAGCTTCTCCGGAGTAAGGGAATTACCGTAGCCCTGCAAGGTAACGCGCACCAGTTCCACCGGGTCATCCACGGACAGGTTGATCAGGGATTCGGTATCTTCATACCGCTTGGCCAGGAAATGGTCGTCACTGATGAACTCCAAAATTCTGGGAGCGAATTCCAGGGCAACTTCGTGTTCCGGATTTTCCTCAAAATCAATGACCAGCTTTTTGGCGGGGAGATTCCAGGAAATGACTTTTCCGGCGCCCCAGGAAGCATGGAAGCAGTAACGGCCAGGTGCGATGCGATCAAGTTTTTCGGCGAGAGAGGGGGTAATTTTCCCCAGAGACAATAATTTCTCCAAGTCGGCGTGCATACTAAAGCACATGATACGCCCCCCCCTACCGGTATCAAGACTAATTTCCCTCTTCCGTCCGGAGGCGTCCCGAACGGCTTTCCAAAGCCGCCACGGAGACAGCGGCCGTCCGCGTCATGCTCCGACTTCACATTCGGGTTTCGCTTCTTTTTCCCTCCCCTCCTTCATCCAGTTGCGGCTTGACCGTGCGGGGCGTCTGGCGTAACATCTCCGCACGCATTCAACCCCTGCGCAACACGTATCATGGAACCTATTTACGAAGGGAAGGCCAAACGCCTTTATACGACTGACAATCCCAACGTCCTCCGCATGGAATACAAGGACGACGCCACTGCCGGAAACGGAGCCAAGAAGGCCCAGTTTGAAAACAAGGGCAGGATGAATAAGGCCATCACCCTGGTCATCTACCGCATGCTGGAAAGCAAGGGCGTGAAAACCCACCTGGTTGCGGACGTGGACGACATCAACATTGACGTAAAAAAGGTTTCCATCCTTCCTCTGGAAGTGATCGTGCGCAACATCGCCGCCGGCTCCTTCAGCCGCCGCATGGGCGTCAAGGAAGGCACCCCTTTCAAGAAGCCGATCGTGGAATTCTCCTACAAGGACGACAGCCTGGGCGACCCCTTCATTAATGATGACTACGCCCGGGAAATGAACGCCGCTACGGAAGAGGAATGCGTCTTCCTGAAGAATCAGGCCCGCATCGTGAATGACGTGCTGATTGACTTTTTCAAACAGGTCGGCCTTACACTGGTGGACTTCAAAATCGAGTTCGGACGCTTGGCGGAAGATCCCTCCCAAATCGTGCTGGCAGATGAAATTTCCCCGGATACCTGCCGTCTGTGGGACATCAAGACCGGCGAGAAGATGGACAAGGACCGCTTCCGCCAGGACCTCGGCAACGTGATGGAAGCCTACGAAGAAGTCCTTTCCCGGCTCCAGAACAAGGCTTGAGCCTCTTCCCCCTTCCCATGGGAGCCGGTCTTCCGCCGGCCCCCATTTTTCATTTTACCACACTCTTGAGCGATATGACCCTCCACTTTGAAGTTATCAGCCGGTTCCAGGCCGCCGCCAATGCGGACGCCCTGCTCTATACCCCCCTGAACGCCGGCCTCACTTTCCGCCGCAGCCGCGTTTACACCGTAGAAATCACCGGGGACGAACAAAAAGCCCGCGAATACCTCCTGAGTGTGCTGGTGGACCCCATTTCCCAGGAATGCACGGAACAGAACGCGCCCATCCTGGAAGGCGCCCTGTTCACGATTGACTACGGCATGAAAGCCGGCGCCCTGGATCTGGAAAAAGAAGCCATCCTGCAAAACTACCGCGGGCGCCGGAATATGGGCTTTACTATGGACGGCCTGAAAATCACCCAGCGCGTGTACGTCTTCGGCCAGGGAGACAAGGAAACGCTGGCGGCGCGCTTTGCCAAGGACGTCTGCAACCCCGCCATTCACAACTGGACCATCGCCTAACCCTTTTCCTTTCCCATCCACATGTCCGCCAAAACCTACCGAACCGTTCCCGTAAGGAACCTGAGCAGCGACGAACTGCTTGAACTCAGCAAGAAACAGAAGCTTTCCCTGTCCCGTGAAGACATGGAAGTCGTCCAGCAGATTTTCCGGGAAATCGACCGCGACCCCACTGACGTGGAGCTGGAAGTAATCGCCCAGACGTGGTCGGAACACTGCAAACACCGCATCTTCTCCGCCTCTATCAGCCACAGCGTCAACGGCGGCGCACCGGAGACGGTGAACAGCCTGTTCAAGACCTACATCAAGAAGCCTTCCGAAAAGATCATGGAACGCAAACCGGGCTTCGTGCTCAGCGCGTTTGACGACAATGCCGGCTTCATCGCCCTGGACGACAACCTGGCCGTCTGCCTGAAGGCGGAAACGCACAACCACCCCTCCGCCATTGAACCGTACGCGGGAGCCAACACCGGGCTGGGCGGCGTTATCCGCGACATCCTGGGTGCAGGCAAGGGAGCCAAGCCCATCGCCTCCCTGGATGTCTTCTGCTTCGGCGCTCCGGACACGAATCCGGCAGACATCACCGCCCCGGACGTCATCCACCCCCTGGGCATCATGCGCGGCGTGGTGCGCGGCGTGCGCGACTACGGCAACCGCATGGGCATTCCCACCGTCAACGGCGCCATCCAGTTTGACCCCACGTACATTTACAACCCCCTAGTCTTCTGCGGCACCGCCGGCGTAATTCCGCGCGGCGACATCCTGAAGGAAATGCGCCCCGGCCTCAAGGTAATCGTCATTGGCGGGCGCACGGGTCGGGACGGTCTCAAGGGAGCCACGTTCTCCTCCGCCGCTCTGGATGAAGCCTCCCATGAGGAAGACTTCACCGCCGTGCAAATCGGCAACCCGATTGAAGAGAAGAAAACGCTGGACTTCATTCTGGAAGCGCGTGAACGCGGCCTCATCGTCTTCATTACGGACTGCGGCGCCGGCGGCTTCTCTTCCGCCGCCGGAGAAATGCTCTCCGTCACAGGCGGTGAAATTTTCCTGGACAACGCCCCTCTCAAGGAACCCGGACTCATCTCCTGGGAAATCTTCCTGTCGGAATCCCAGGAACGCATGGTCATGGCCGTGGAGGAAAAAGACCTTCCGGAACTCCGGAAGCTGGCAGACACCTTCCAGACGGAACTGACCGTCCTGGGCCATTCCGACGACACGGGAATCCTGAAGGTCTGGCACAAGGGGGAACTCGTCTGCTGCCTGGACAACTCCAAGCTGCATGACGCCCCCATCAAGAAGCTGAAATCCGTATTCACCCCCGGCAAGGCGCTCACGGGCCAGCTCCTCCCGGACAAGGACCTGAACAAATCCCTGGAAACCGTGATGGGAGACTTCGCCATCGTTTCCCGGGAACCCATCATCCGCGAGTACGACCATGAGGTGCAGGGCAACACCATCCTGAAGCCCCTGGCGGGCGCGCAGGCGGACGCTCCGCAGGACGGCTCCGTGGTGGACATCGACGGCTCGGACAAATGCATGGCCATGGCTTGCGCCATTCTTCCGGAATGGGGTAAAACGGATCCCTACGCCATGGGTACCGGTACCGTGGACGAATGCGTGCGCCAACTCATCCTGGTAGGCTCCAATCCGGACAAAATCGGCCTTCTGGACAACTTCTGCATGGGGAATCCGGAAGATCCGGCGGAACTCGGCCGCCTGGTGGAATGCGTGAAGGCCATCGCCAAGGCGGCGGACGCGTACAATGCCCCCTTCATTTCCGGCAAGGACTCCTTCTACAACTATTTTGAAACGGAAAACGGCCCCATCAACGTGCCTGTCACTTTCCTCTGTTCCGGCTTCGGCGTGGTGGAAAACCCGGACCACGTCATCGGTTCTTCCCTGAGGCGGAACAATAGCCTGCTGTACCTCATCGGCCATACGGAAGATGAGATGGGAGGCTCCGTCTTCGCCCGCACCCACGGTGTGGAAGACGGCAAGGTTCCCCAGACGGACTGCGCCGCGAACATGGAGCTGTACAAAGCCTACTACAGCGCCCTGACTTCCGGTCTGGTGCTCTCCGCCCATGACGTTTCCGAAGGCGGCCTGGCCGTCACGGCTGCAGAAATGGCCTTTTCCGGCAAGGGTGGCGTTCGGCTGGATCTCACGAAGGTACCGACTGCCAATGGCTGGAAATCCCCGGCAGTGCCTCTGTTCAGCGAAAGCACGGGCCGTATCCTTGTGGAGGTGGATCCGGAATTCGCCGCGGATTTTGAAACGGCTATGGACGGCTTCCCCTGCGCCTGCATCGGCGGCGTTACGGAAGAAAAGCGCCTCACGGCCACCTGCTGCGGCGGGGAAAAGGTGCTGGATTGCGACATAGCCAACCTCAAAAAGCTCTGGAAGGACGGACTTACCCCCTATTATTGATCCCCTGAAACCGGCATCTTACCAAACCAACGATTCATTTCTACCAATATGCCTCACGCACTTTTATTGAAATACCCCGGCACCAACTGCGACGTGGAAACGGAACGCGCCCTGCGCGCGGCAGGGTTCTCCACCCAGATCCAGCCCATCGCCACGGCTACGCCGGAACACGTCGCAAAATCCCAGCTTGTCGTCCTGGGCGGCGGGTTCAGCTACGGGGACTACGTCACCAGCGGCCGCCTGGCCCAGCTGGAAACGGAACGCTTCCTGGGGGATGCCCTGCAGCGGCATCATGCCGGAGGAGGCATGCTCCTGGGCATCTGCAACGGGTTCCAGATTCTCACCAAACTGGGCATTCTTCCTGACTCCAGCCTGATTGACAATAAAAAGGAACGTTTTGAATGCGTCTGGGCCAAACTGGTGAAAGTAGCCAAAAACTCTCCCTTCCTTCAAGGCCTGCCGGATGAATTCGAACTGCCCTCCGCCCATGCGGAAGGGCGCCTGGTCACCCGCCCCGGAGATGCGGAAAAATACCTGGCTGCCGGAAATGTGGCTCTCCAGTACGTAGACAACCGCGACGGCTGTGAATGCAGCATCGCCGGCCTCCAGGATTCCACCGGGCGCGCCATGGGTCTGATGCCCCATCCGGAACGCTTTCTGCTGCCCCGCCACCACTATGACAAGGACTGGGCCGGCAATGAAGACTGGGGCTGGGGGTACTTCCTCTTCAAATCCGCTTTTGACGCCCTGAAATAAAGGTTCATTCCCCATCAACCGCTCCCCCGCATTCATTCCATGACAGATACGGCTCTCATCGGTTCTTCCTGTGCCCTCGGCGTTTTCTGGTCCTCAAAACGGTACTTTGACTACCTGATTGATGAAACCAACCTGTCCCTGCTGCGCGGCAAGGAATTCGGGCAGGCCGTCATTATCTGCCCATCCCTCCGGGAAGGGGGCGCGGCTATTCGGCGGAATACGGCTCCCTTTCTGGCTCAGGTTAAAACCCTGATTGATATCCTGCATGAGGTGAAGGCGGAACGGGTGACCTACATCACCAGCATTGACACCCAGCCGGAAACGGGCAATGAACTTTCCCCCTTGCTCCGTAAACCGGAGGACGAATGGCTGATGGCCCTGGTGGAGTTGAAAGACTTCATCAACCTTCGGTTCGGCCGCGTGCTGAACGTTTGCCTTCCGGAAGTTACCGGAACGGGAGCAGGCATGAGTGTGGCGGATCTGCTGGCGGCAGTTCCGGAAGGGACGGAAGAACTGGACGTAGCCCTGCTGGAACGCCACCAGCTTTATCCCATGCACCGCCTGGTCAGGGACGTGGAAAAAGCCTGGGAGTGCGGCATTTTTTCCGTGAATCTGGTGCCGGAACCCGTCACCGTCTTTGAACTGGTGGAACAGTGCTTCCCTTCCCTGGTCAGCCGCCTCCCCGTAGCGAAGGAAACGGATCCGTACGGGAGCGCCAGAACATCCGTTTACTCCACGCAGTACCACGATCCGGACACGGGTTATATCATGGACAAAGAGGACGTTCTGGCGGGGCTTTCCCCGGACAAACAGCCCTAGCCCCCAGTCCGGCTCCCGTCTCCAGGCCCCGCCAGCTCCCTGTGCAGGCAGAGCTTTTATTCCCCGCTTTCCGGAAGGGCTCTCCCACCAGGAGCCGTGCTTTCCTGTTGAGCGCATGCCGGAACGGTGCTATACAAAAGCCATGAAGATCAGTGACGACAGCCTCGAATTTTTAACGGAACTTCTGGAAACCCCAAGCCCTTCCGGCTTTGAAATAGACGCCCAGCGCATCTGGGCGGACGAACTGCGCAAATATACGGAAGATGTCCAGTGCGACACCTACGGAAATACCTGGGCCGTCTTCCACGCGGACGCGGAAGAAGCTCCCACATTGATGATTGAAGCCCATGCGGATGAAATCGGCTTCATGATCCGCCATATCACCAAGGACGGCTTCCTGTATGTGGAACGCGTGGGCGGTACGGATACGGCCATCGCACGGGGGCGCCGCGTGCGCTTCCTTGGTTCCCAGGGCGAAGTGATGGGGGTGACCGGAAACACGGCCATCCACTTGAGGGAACCCGGAGAAAAGGAACCCAAAATCTGGGAAATTTACGTAGACGTAGGCGCCTCCTCTGACAAGGAAGTAGCGGAACTCGGTCTGCGAGTGGGCCACGTTGGCGTTTACTGCGACGGCCCCATGCTGATGAATGAAAACAAGCTGGTATGCCGGGCTCTGGACAACCGGTTGAGCGGCTTCATCCTGTCGGAAATAGCCCGCAAGCTGTGCAAGCTGAAAAAGCCCGTCGCCTGGAACGTGGTGCTTGTCAATGCCGTGCAGGAAGAAGTGGGCTGCATTGGCGCGGGAATGATTACCCACCGCCTGCGCCCGGATGCGGCCATCTGCATTGACGTGACTCACGCCACGGACTCGCCCGGACTGGACAAGGGCAAATTTGGCGATATCAAGCTTGGAGGCGGCCCTGCGGTCATCCACGGCACAGCCAATCATCCCAATCTGGTGGCCCGTCTGGAAATCGTGGCGGACAAGAATAAAATACCGCTCCAGCATGAAGCCGCTGGACGCCGCACCGGAACGGATACGGACAGTATCTACGTCTCCCGCGACGGCGTGGCCTCCGCGCTGGTGTCCGTCCCCCTGCGCTACATGCATTCTCCGGTGGAAACGGCCTCTCTGACAGATGTGGAAAACACAATCAAGCTGTTGCTGGAACTGGTCAAATCCCTGACACCGGGAGACTTTTTCGGCCACAAGCTGTAATACGGAACGGACGGCGGCATTGTGGATATGAACCGTCCTGCCGGGGGAAGGCGCGTAAAGGAGGCAATTTCCCCCGGCATGCTCCAATGCGGCAGCATTCAGGCCGCACCTCTCATTTGAAGCAGGGGCGGAATTACCCGCCGCAGGCATCCTGCGCCCCCATACGGCATTCTCCGCTTCCCGGCAGCGCTTCCCGTTCACCGGGCCCTGGCTTCCTCCTCCGTCATATTTTCCCGGAAACTATTACGGACCGGAAAACGGCAGGCTCCTTTCCTTCCGGTCACATCTCACTGAAATCCAGCCGGGTCACATTAAAGTACGTTTTCCCTTTCCGGCAGGAATCCCACAGGAGAATAAGCATAAGGGAAAAGAGGACCAGTCTCCAGGCCACTTCAAAGGGGTAGCTGGTTACCACCCTCTCCACACCGATGCAGTTGCACGAGAGGGAAAGCCCCCTGGCCCAGCCCTGGACGAACAACGCCACGAACGCGAACGTGAGCGCGCTGCCCAGCAGCGCTGCCCCGGCACAGGTTCTGCGAAACAGGAGTCCCATACCCACCGCAATCTCGCACGACACCCCCAGGCAGGCCAGGGGATGCCCCCAGGCCTCCGGGAAAATGGAAAAACGGTCGATCGTCTCCTGAAGCTGGTCCAGATGAAGCAGCTTGCGCACCGCAACAAAAAGGAAAAAGCCCCCCATCCCCAGCCGCAGCAGGAGCAGGCAGAAACGGATAATTTTTTCCCTTAGCATCATTGGCATATTCCGTTTATTCAAAGTGAGTCTGCTGGGCGCTCACTTTTTCATTGCGCAAACTGTTCAGTTCATGGCGCACCTTTTCCAGCTCCATCTGAAGGGACTTCTCCCGTTCGGAGGCAGGAGCCGCGGAGGAAGACGGCGTACCGGCAGCTTTCTTTTCGCAGTCTGCGGCGTCTTCCGTAAAGAGCATTTTCAACCCGGGAGCCTTCGTGTCAAACTTTATAATGCCGGAAACAGGCTTTTGGGAACCGGGATGCTTCACGGAAGCCCTCACCGTCACCGTGCCGGGCCTGGTTCCCAGACGCACCAGAGCCGGAGCGGACCCCCATTTAACGGACTGGGTCAGCGTACCGTCCGGGGAATCCGTCAGAAGTTCGGCGGGACCTTCCACGGAAAAAACAATCTCCTCATCATTCAGTCGCTTCACCGTTCCGCGGCCATCCGTAACCTCCGCCACCACGGCAAACACGTCGGAACCGTTGGCGTAAAAATCCACTCCATCTTCCCGATCCAGAGTCAAACGGATTTTTTCCGCTCTCCGGGCCGGGCGGACTTCATGCCTGGTCACCACCTTGCCGCCTATCAGGCCTTCCGCCACCAATTTCACCGCCCCCTCCTTGCCTGACGAGGCAAGCTTCTTGTTTTCCATGAAGTCCCAGGCTTTCGGGAACACGACGGGAACGTGCTTGAGGCCGCCGGGACAGGATGCCACCTTCTTTTCCACCGGAGGCCCTCCGTTGACACTCAGGCGAACGGAATCACAATTGGAAAACACCGTCACGTCTTCCGGAGAAAAGGGAGTGCATTCGTTGGCAATGTGCACCATAGGGCCGGAACCCAACCCGTTGCGCGTCTTCCGGGGACGCTGGGACATAAACGCGAAATAGGAAGTCTTGGGCTGCCGGAAAGCATCCATAATGCCTCCGTAGAAGGGATCCGGATGGTAGCCGCGCTGATGGTCGAAGGGATGCCACAGACAGCCGCCGAAATGGTAGGCCGGAGCGGCGTTCAGCGTATCGTACGTGGTGTATGGGAACGAGGTTTTGAGATAATGAAGAGCCTGCACCATCATGGGAGCTTCTCCCCAGTGCCGGGCCACGCGGGAGGTGGAATTGTGGGCGGACCAGGTATCCACGTTATCACCGAATTCGCGGGTGAAGTAAGGTTTGTTGTTCTTCCGCTCCTTGATAGACCAGTATTTGTCCCCCGTAGCCAGGTGGGCATACAGAACCTCATAATGCTGGTTGCCCTGAACCACCGCGTCGCAAGCAGTATAACACCCTTTGTACGGGTATTCTTCATGCACCAGGTCGTGGGCCTTTTTGGCAAAATCCGCCGGGTAGTGAGTTTCATTCAAAATAGGCTCCCACATCATCACGGAGGGATGGTTCCTGTCCCGGCGCACCATCTGGCGGATATCGTCATACACCCGGTCTGCAAAAGGGCCGCTGCCCCAGAATTGCCAGCCCGGTGTGGCGACGATGACGAAAAGGCCCAGGCGGTCGCAGGCGTCCATAAAGGCCGGATCCTGCGGATAATGGGCGCTCCGGATTACGCGCATGCCTGCCTTCCTCAATTTCACGGCATCCTGCCATTGCAGGTTGTTGGGCACCGCATTCCCAAGCCGGGCAAAATCCTGGTGCCTGTTACCGCCAATCAGTTTTTCAGAAAACAGAGACCCATTGAGCACCAATCCCTTTTCCGTCATTTCCACCGTCCGGACGCCTACCCTCATGGAACGGTTGTCCAGCAGATGGGCCGAATCTTTGGCCTGATCCCCTCCGGCGGCGTCCCACACTTCCACGCTCAACGTGTACAAATCGGGATTGTCCGGAGACCACGGTTTCACGTTGGAAAGCACAAGAGGAATATCCACTTCTCCTGTGGAACGGGGAGGAATGACCAGCGGAACCGTCTCCCCGGCAGGATCCACCCCCTTGGGGTCTGTCATCACCGCCTGCACGCGCACCTTCTGTTCCTTGTCCGTCTGGTTGGCCACCTGAACCTTCACGCCCACTTTGCCCTTGCGGGTGAAGGGATCAAGAGATTCCGTCCGGAAAAAAACGCCCCCGCCGGCTACGGTATTGGCCTCGTTCGGATCCGTAATATACACGGGGCCGGTGGAAATGAGGTACACATCCCGGTAAATGCCGCCGAAATAGGAAAAATCCAGGCCTTCCTGGGGTTTGCCGGGGGGATAGGAAGCGTCGTTGGAATTGTCCGCCTTCACGGCGATGACGTTCTTTTGTCCCGGTTTCAGCCACTTGTCCAGATTGACAATCACGGGAAGATATCCGCCGAAATGTTCCGCGGCCTTCTCCCCATTCACCCATATCTCGCTCTTTCCCATGATGCCCTCAAAATACAGGGTGTTCCTCCTCCCTTCCAGCCGGGAGGGAGGAATAAATGTTTTCCGGTACCATACCGGCCCCTGGTAGTTGGAACAGCCGCTGGCCTCTTCCGGAAGAAGCTCAATGCCGTTGGGGAGGTTGACGGACTCCCAGGAGGAATCGTCGACATCCGGGCCGGCCGCTTCCTCCGGCACCTTCCCTCCCTTGAACAGCTTCCAGCCCACATTCATGCCGTAAACGTCCCTTTTCGTTACGTTTTCCGGCAGGCGAAGAGCCCCTGCCACGGAATAGGCTCCCGTAGATGAAGCGGCCTCCTCCCGATCGGAAACCGCATCGGCATAAAGGGAAAAAGAGCCGGCCAGACATGCCGCCGTTATGAGAATGGTAGTGACTTTCATCATGGAATAGGGGAATGCAAACTTAATATACGGAGACCCCCCGGCGCCATCTTTCATTCATATAATACATCCTTGCGTATAATGCAAATACATATGTCATCCGTCATCTTCCGCTTGACCTGGAAGGCATGTTTTTTCATAGTCGATTCGCCCTGTACGGGATTATCCCGCAGCCCCGGTCCGAGTGCCAGGCTTTCAGTCCCGTGAAAAGGAAAAAGCGAGGCGTTCCTCCACCGGCTGTCTCAGGGCTATGCCTTTATCCACTAGTTTTTTATGTCATCTTTCTTTCAGAAAATTGTCAAACTTTTCTCCTATGACATTGGCATTGACCTGGGCACCGCCAACACCCTGGTCAACGTCAAGGACCAGGGCATCGTTCTGCGCGAGCCTTCGGTCGTCGCCGTCAAGGGGGACAAGGTTCTGGCCGTGGGAGACGAAGCCAAGCGCATGCTGGGCCGCACCCCCGGTTCCGTCACGGCCATCCGGCCGTTGAAGGACGGCGTCATCGCCGACTTCTACATCACGGAGGAAATGCTCCGCTACTTTATTAAAAAAGCCACGGCCAGGTATTACCTGATCAAGCCGCGCGTGCTCATTGCCATTCCCTCCGGCATTACGGAAGTGGAACGCAGGGCCGTCAAGGAATCCGCGGAAGCGGCCGGAGCCCGCCGCGTACATCTGATTGAAGAACCCATGGCCGCCGCCATCGGCGTAGGCCTCCCGGTTCAGGAAGCCGCGGGCAACATGATCGTGGACATTGGCGGCGGCACCACGGAAGTAGCGCTTATTTCCCTTTCCGGTATCGTTTACAGCCGTTCCGTCCGTTGCGCCGGGGATGAACTGGACGACGCCATCATCTCCTACATGAGGAGAACTTACAATCTCATGGTCGGGGAACGCACCGCCGAGGACATCAAAATCCGCATCGGCTCCGCCTATCCCCTGCCTCAGGAACTCTCTATCGAGGTCAAAGGCCGCGACCTGGTCGCGGGCCTGCCCAAGACAGTGACGATTCGATCGGAAGAAGTGCGTGAAGCGCTCACGGAACAGCTCAACACGATTGTTGACGCCGTGCGGACGACTTTGGAACGCTGCCCCCCTGAACTGGCCGCCGACCTTGTGGACCGGGGGATTGTTCTGGCTGGAGGAGGAGCTCTGCTGCGCGGGCTGGATCAGCTCCTGCATGAACAGACGGGACTGCCCATCCACATTGCGGAAGACCCTCTGAGCGCCGTTGCGGAAGGTACCGGGAAAGCCCTCCAGGAACTGGACTTCTTCACCAATGTTACTGATGCGGAAGACTAAAGACGGAATCTCCGGAGCAAGCGCTCCGGCCTTGCGTCTGCCGTACTGCCGCATCACATCAACGCAACTGCCTGCATGATTCCTTTCCGGCCATCCCTACAGCTTCAACTCCAGCCGCTCCTGACGGGAGACGGCCCATCGGAAACATTACGGGCAATAGCACACCCTAGCTTATTCTCACCCCGTGTTTACAAAAATGCTTAAAAAAATCAAACGGGCCTTCGGCTTCGGATCCTGCGATCCCATGGAAGGCTCCACTATCATCATCAATGCCGAAAAGCTCGAACGCCGCGTGGCCCTTCTGGAAAACGGCGTATTGGAAGAATACACCATTGAGCGCGAAGGCGAAGACAACATCGTAGGCGGCATTTTCAAAGGCCGCGTCAAGAACATCGAACCGGGCCTCAAAGCCATGTTCGTGGACATTGGGCAGGAAAAAAACGCCTTTCTGCACTTTTGGGACGCGCTTCCCGCCGCACTGGACTCCAGCCTGGAAGAAATCGAACGCGAAGGCCGTCCGAAAAAACAGCAGCGCAAAATCACGTCCAAAGACATCCCGGACATCTATCCCATCGGCTCTGAAATCATGGTGCAGGTCACCAAGGGACCGATCGGCACCAAGGGTCCCCGTGTCACAACGAACGTATCCCTGGCTGGACGCTACCTGGTCCTGATGCCCTTTACGGACCAGTTCGGCATCTCCCGTAAAATTGAAGACCCCAAAGAGCGCCTGCGCCTGCGCCAGATCATGCAGAAACTGAATGTTCCGGATGGAATGGGTATCATCATGCGCACGGTGGCACAGGGCCAGCGCTACCGCCACTTTGTCCGCGACCTCGCCATGCTGCTGGAACAATGGTACAGCGTGGAAGAAAAGAAGGAGGCCAATCCGGCCCCCGTCTGCGTGTACAAGGAACCGGATCTGATTGAACGCACGGCACGGGATTTCCTTACGGACACCGTAGACAACATCATCTGCGACAACGCGGAAACCACGGAACACATGCGCGCCATCGCCGGAAAAATCTCGCGCCGCGCCAAGCGCCACATCCAGCACTTCCCCGTGCGCACGCCTATCTTTGAAGAACTGGGAATTGAAAAACAAATCAATGAAGCTTTCCAGCGCCAGGTGCTCCTGCCCTGCGGAGGCTATTTGGTGATTGACGAAACGGAGGCGCTGATCGCCATTGACGTCAACACCGGACGCAACAAGGGAACCAAGGATCTGGACAAGACCATTCTGGATACCAATCTGGAAGCCGCCTATGAAATCGCGCGCCAGCTCCGTCTGCGCAACATCGGCGGTCTGGTGGTGGTGGACTTTATCGACATGCGCCACAGAAAGGACCAGCAGGCCGTTTACAAGGCCATGAAGGACCGCCTGAAACGGGACAAGGCAAAAACCCAGGTACTGCAGATCACCCCCATCGGCCTGATGGAAATGACGCGCCAGCGGCTCAACGAGAGCCTCCGGGAATCCGTTCATGATCCGTGCCCGTACTGCGGAGGCAGGGGACGCGTCAAATCCGTGATGACCATGAGCGTGGAAATCCAGCGGCAAATTTACGCCTGCATTCAGAAATACCGGGACACCATCGGGGACATGGTCATCGTCGTCAACTCGGAAGTGCTCTCCCGCTTCAAGAATGAAGACGCCAGTCTGCTCATGGAACTGGAACGCCAGCACAGCGGAAGGCTGATCTTCCGGGGCGACCACAACCAGCACCGCGAATCCTTCGCCATTTACGACGCCCGGTACGACAACAAGCCCCTCTACCAGTCCGGGCAATAGCCTGAAAATCAAATCCGGCTTTCCGGGCCGGGCGATACCCTCGCCCGGCCTTTTTTACGCCGCCATGAACAATATCCCCACTTCCCCCAACGACCCCGTCAACACGGACATTCTGCTGGTGGCGGAAGACCGCATCAAAGGGTTCCGCCGCCTGCCCTTCCACGCCATTTCCGAACAATGCGGACATCCTGTTCCGGTAGTTATCCAGCGGCTGAAAGCCATGATGGAGGCCGGAGTAGTGCGCCGCGTGCGCCAGACGCTGCTGGCGACCAAGCTGGCCCAGGGAGCCCTGGTGGCCTGGTCCCTGCCGGAGGAAAAACTGGATGCCGCTTTTGACTGGATGAAGGAGCAGGACCCTTTTACGGGCCATGTGGTGCTCCGCAATACGGATGCGGCCAACCCCGGCGCCAACTACAGGCTCTGGACCACGGTCAAGGTGCCCGTGGGATGCGGTACGCCGGAAGAACACTGCGGCATCCTGAAACGCCATATCGGAGCGGACGGCTATGTTCTGCTGCCGGCGCGCGGCGTCTTTGCGCTGGGAGTGGGACACATGCGCCGCAGGGGACTCAGGCCCGGAGAAAAAACCCCGGAACCGGCTCCCATGCAGGAAACGAAAACCGTTTCTCTCTCCGAACTGGAATGGAAGGTGCTCCTCTCCGTCAAGGAACAGCTCAGGCCTGAGGAAATGGTGGAAGATCCCTGGTCCCTCCGTGCCGCACGGGAAGGGCTGGGAACGGAAGAATACTGCCGCACGGCAGAAGAACTGGATCGGAAGCAGGTCATCGGCCGTTTCGCCACTTTTCTGGAACATGTGAGAGCCAAAACGGACGACGGCCCCGTTACCAAATACAACGGACTGTTCCATTGGACGGTTCCCTCCGGCATGGAAATCCGGGCAGGAGCGGAATGCGGGCGCCACATCTGCATGACCCATTGTTATTGGAGAACGGGCGGAGATGTTTTTGGAGGAGCGCAAATCATGGGTGTGGTGCACGGATTGGAAAAAGATGCCGTTTTGGAACACAAGGCGGCGATTGACCGTCATCTGGAGGCCTCCGGCATTCCCATCCTCCACACGGCTGTTTTCTGGGGCGAACGTTCGGAAATCAAGCCTTCCGAAATTTCTCCGGAACTGTATAGGAAATGGATGGAAGAAGTAAAAAAAGCTCCCGTTCTGCAGTAACTCCCTTCTCCACGCCCGCCTCCGGCGGTCTTCCCCCGGTCGAACAGCTTTTCCCTCCGAACTCCCGCGAATGCCGTCACGAAGCCACAAGCATTTTTAATGCTGCAACTGAGATGCCGGCTGTTTCCCCTCCCTCCGTCCTGCTGTACCGCTTAGTTCCCTGTTCCCGGCCTACAGCGGCTTAATACCGTTTTTCCGGACGTTCCAGGATCTTTGATACATCTTCCTGTCAATTCAGGAAACGGGACTGAAGAAATCCATTTCAAGCCTTCAGGGAGACGCACGTCCCAATCTGATGAGCTATTCATGTTCTCCTTTGCTACGACGCTGTTTCCTTTCCGGATACACCGGGAGAGGCTTCTGCCTGCAGAAACAAGAAGAAGGCAACATAAGGGACGCCTCCCCCTTACGGGGAGGCGTCCCTTATTAAAGAAATATCGGCCGGCGAACAACCTGCCGCGAAGCTTTATCACTGCTTTTTCTGCGGCTGTGCGGGAGCCTGGTCAGGAGCCTTGGCGGGAGCAACAGCGGCCGGATGCTTGTAGGAAACCGCAAAACCGTCATACTTGGCCGGCAGCTTCCTGTCCGGGAACATCAGTTCATGCAAACGGTACAGGGCGGCCGCTTCCTTAACAGGAGCGGGACGGGACTTCATCCGTGAATCCGGAATCACAGCTTCGGGATTATTCTTCCTGGATTCCACGGCAGATGAGACGACGGGATTCTCAAAGAATTTGACAACATCCGGCATGCACAGGTAGGCATCCAGGGAGCGGGCCACGCAGGCAGACGCCAGTTCTTCATCGGAACCATGCAGCAAAACCAGAGCTTCCGCAAAATAATCCAGAGCCTTGTTCCAATCCTGGGCCACCATGGCGGCCGCACCCAGGGCATATTTCATCCGCGCCTGCTGGAGGCGGGTGGCATTCTTTTTGGTTGCCAGGAAAGAACCGGCACGGCTTTTCACGCCGTTCCAGTCCTTATCCGGAATCAAGGCCATGATTTTTGCCACCTCCAGGTCATTCTGGGCGGAAGGGGACAGATTGGCCCCTCTGACGGGAAACTTGGCCGCCAACCCTTTGACTCCGGCCCAATCCTTCATGCGCATGGCGCACTCCAGTTCATAGACGGCCGCCCGGGCGGACAGGCTGTCCTTGATGGAAAGCGTTGAGGCATACTTATTCACCAGAGCGTGGAATTTGTTGCGGGCTTCCTGGTACTTCCGGTTTTCCATAGCCACCTTGGCATCCACAAAGTCGGCCGTTTCAAAAATATACAGCGTCTTGAAGGCGCTGTCCATCTGCTGAAGGACTTCCTGGGATTCCCTGCTCTCCACAAACTGGACCGTGGGTCCATTGGCGGAAAGAATGTAGATATCCGTCGGATGGCCATTCTTGATGGTCGGTGCGGCAACTCTGGCGCGCAGGCGCTGGGGATTCTGGGCATTCTGGGCATTCTGGGCCATGGACGGAACCAGGGAGGACAGTCCGGCCAATACCATTATTACTGAAAGTGCTTTCATATGATTGATTACTAAACCTCTTGTTATTATTTCTGGCCCTTGGCGGCGCGTACGGCTGCTTCATAGGCGGCAATGTCCGCCCGTTCCTGACTGACGGCAGGATCGGAACCGAACTTGGCCGTCTTATCCTTCACCTCATTGACCAGGGCGCTGTCCTCCGCCGTCATCTTCTTGCGGTTGGCGGGAGTATCCAGCAACTGCACGTACTGGCTGCCGGCCTTCCAGGCAACGTACCTGTCGGAAGGCTGCTTGCCCGCACCCTGGGACATCGTATTCCTCTTCCACAGCGTATCCATCTGCGCCAGCACGGCGGGGGCGGACCACTTCACGAGCCCCTTGTACGTACCCGTGATGTTCATGAAGTTAATCAACGCCTTGTCCAGTTCATTCTGCTTCAGGTAGGCTTCACCCTGCAAATAGAGGACTTCCGGCAGATTCTTCTTATAGGTCTTGTTTTCGCGGTACTTGTCGGCAGCGGCAATGACGGCCGGCCAGTCCTGGCGGGCGAAAGTGAACTTGACCAGATTGTACTGGGCGTCTTCCATGGCTTTGCGGTCCGGGTTGGAGCTGGATTCTTCCTTGCTCAGTTCATCCCTCATCATCTTGATGGCGGTGTCCACCTTGGCGTTATCCTTGCTGCGTCCCAGAGCTACGGCTTTCCCGAAGACCGCATTCTTGCGGTACTTGGACATGCCGTTGATGCGAGCCTTCTTACGCACCGGATCAGGTTCCGACGGGTCCAGGATTTCATCAAAGTAAGCGATGCTTTCTTCAGGCTGGGAAGTGCCGGCCAGGTGCATGCCAAGCTTCACAAGCGTGTACGGGGGCAGATCGGAAGGTTTGAAGTCGCGCTTCAGCTCCACGAAGAGCTGCTTGACCAGACCTTCCAAGGCGGCTTTCTCGGCACGCTGTTCGTCCGTCTCCACAGGAGCCTTTTCATACCGTTCCTGAGTTTGGGCAATAACGGCCATGCGAAGCATGGCGCTCAGCGTCTTGTCTTTATCATTGTCCACGCCGGGGAACCGGTAGAAGTGGTTGCGCATGGCATTGGCATCCAGATTGCGGCCCAGGGCCTGATTGCCGGCCATGTACGTCTTGGTATAGGAATTGACGGCTTCTTCCAGAAGAACGGTCATCTTGGGATCGTCCTTCTTGCCTTCCCTCACAATAATTTCCTGCATCTTGACGGATGCCGGGTCAAACATCTCCTTGTCATCCTTGAAGAATTCCATGGCGGCGGCGGCCAGCTGGAGGCTGTAGCGGCTGCCGGGCTGGTCGCTGTCTTTCCAGTACTCGTCATACCATTTCTTGACCTCGTCCCGGCGCGCCGTCCTGGCCGTTTCCACGGCTTCCTTCGGTTCTACCGGAAGAGGCTTCTTGGTAGCGTTAATAAACAGGTTGTACACGGCCTCCGCAGCGGGACGCTTGTCGCCCAGCTTCTTGGCGGACTCCAGAGCGGCCAGGAAATAGCCTTCCGCTTCCTGCTCATGTTCCTTGCTGCCGGCATACAGATTAGCCAGTAGATTGTTGGCATACGGGAACAGGCGGTGGTCTTTGAAATTGTCCACAATTTCCTTCGCATCTTTCGCGGCGAGCTCTTCGTCTCCGGGGTTCTTGCGGTTTAGGTAGTTGAAGGCCCGGTCATACAATACGGCGGCCATATTGGCCTCACCTTTGTCCGGGAAACGGGCAATGTAATTGGTAAAGGACCGGATGGCTTCATCCGTATTGCCCAGGTTCGTGTAGGTTTCACCAAGAAGGTACATGGCCGTTTTCAGATAAGTGCTGTCACGGTATTCCTTCACGAAGCGTTCCAGCACCGGCACCGCTTCCTTATAACGGGAGGCGTCGGCAGCCCCCAGGTTGAACAGGGAGGCTCCTTTGCAGTACAGGGCCAGTTCATAGAACTTATGGGTGGGGTCATCCTTATGCAGCTCCATGACCTTGTCCGCCTGCTGAACGCAGAGATCGAATTTCTTTTCCTTCAGAAGCCCTTCCAAAGACAGCGTATTAAGCATGGGAGCATACTTGGAATTGGGGAATTCCTTCAGGTGCTGCGCCACAAGCTCGCCTCCCTTGTCCGCTTCTCCCAGCTGCCAGGTGGTCATTGCCAGATAATACAGGTTATCCTCCCTGCCCGGAGCATCCGGGTAGGATTCATTGATAAGCTGGTAGGCGGCGCGGGCAACCCTTTGGGAACCATGCACCAAGGCCTGGTTGCCCATGAAGCTGAACGTAAAAGCGTCCATGACCTTTCCTTCCTCCTTCATCTTGTTGAACTGGTCGATCAGGGCTGTCACCTTCGCTCTGTCCAGCGTATGGGAAAAATCCGTCACGCCAGGCACGGCCCCGTTGGCACGGCCCAGACGATCCAGGGAATAATTGGCATCCGCCATTACTCCGGACTGATCGGGAAGAAGGCCCATCAGCACCATCGCCAGGGAAGCATAATCTTCAGACTCTTTCTGCTTTCCATCCTGAAGCAGGGAACGGGATTTCTCCAGCACTTCCGCAACGTAGCTCACCAGCCGCGGAGTGTACAAAGCCACACGCGTGGGGCTGATATTCATCACGGAAGGGTAGTTTTCCACAAACTTCACCGTCTCACTGCATTTGCCGGTCTTAATAGCGGCATCCACCATCGCCAGGAAGCCATTGGTAATAACGGCATCCGTAATGCGGCGCCCCTTGTAGCGTGACGTAACGCAAGAGGTAAGGTTTTCCATTCCTTTTTCAAAAGCAGGCGGGGACATCTTGAAATAGCATTGGGCCAGAAGCCCCTGCACTTCACCGGCATTGACGTTTCTGGCGACAGGATCGCTACGGTATTCTTTCAGGAATTTTTCCAGCAGCTCCGCGCCCTTGGCAAAATCCCCAAGACGGCAGTAGTTTTCCCCTTCCCGGAACAGGGCCATTTTCACGAGCTGGTTTTTAGCGCTCGGGAACTTGGTGTAACAAGCCTTGAACGCTTCCACAGCTTCCTTGTAATTCTTCAGCTGGGCCAGACAGACGCCCTTCTGGTAATAGAACCAGCCGAAGCCGTCATCCAGCCCCAGCATCTTGATACGGGGTTCATAAACGCGGATGCAGCGATCCACGGCATCCAGGGCCTCCTGCCACTTCCCTTCCTTAATGGCCGTCAGGGCCGTGCGCTGGTAATCGCGCGGGCCATGCTGGGCGCCGGATGGAAGAACCGCCCCGATACTCAGCACGGAAACCAGGCCTGCAGCCAGTGCAGTAGTATAGTTTGATTTGATCATGTGTTTAAAATTCGTTGAAACAGAAGAGATAATAAAACAGGCGCAATATCCGTGCAAATACACGGAATACACCTATCTGTAATGGATTGCGTCATTTTAACAAGATGCGTCAAACTCTAAAGAAGAAAGTTTTATCTTTTTAGTCATCCTTGCAAGAAAGTTCTTCCATCCCGCGTTTATCGGGGGTTGGAACAGGTCGGCGCCGCCCGGCCGGAAAAATACTGCTTTTTCAATACCCTGCTACACACTCTGCGGCCAAAGGAATGCACGCTTTCCGCCTTCAAAAGTTTTTCGGCGGAACACAGCCTACTGCTCCATCATGCCCTTAAGGAGCCTCGAATCCCGTCTGTCAAGATGCCAGAGGCATATTTAATGGCGCAAACATATCGTCCGCCCAACCGGAATTCCATTTTTCCGGCATCCGCAGCCATACCGGCCTTCTCCCCGGCAACAGCTACCCCCTCACCTCTCAGTTCTCCTTTTTCAACATGAGATCCCCTCCGCGAGTTGAAAGGAAATATCATGAAAAAAACAGCTATTCCTCTCCACGGGAGGTACGGGAAAAATACACTTCCTCCCCGTACTTTCTAATAACAACATCACTTCCCGAAAATCATCGACAATGATTTTCCTGTTACTGCACAAATAAGATAAAGGCTTCGAGCCGCCTTTCTCTCTGCTCTGCTGCACCCTCCTTCCAATATACTCTTTCATCTCTCCCGTGAATGAACTGGTTTTCTGAAGCCGGCCCTTCCTATACTCTCCTGAATCCGAATCTCCTGACTGCCTCTCCTCCTCCCAGCCAGACAAGGAATGCAATACTGAAAAAAACGGCAACATTTCTCCTGAAGCCCCGTTCCCGGACAGAATTCACGGCTATCCGCCTGCCACCTGCGGTTTCACAAAAGGGAAAAACGGATTCAAAACCGGGCTATGAAAGGAGTATTGCTCCAGCCAAAACCGCATATCCCAACCAGAACATTTACCGTACAATAAAAGGGCCTTATATACTTGACTTCGGTTCCTCCATATGCTATTAATTAGCCATACTAAGGAGGCAACCATGAACGACCGCTTAACCATTTCACTTTTTGAGCTTTTTGAAAAATTCCCCAATGAGGAATCAGCTAAAAAGTATTTAGAGGAAAAGCGGTGGGGCGATAAGGTAGTTTGCCCGTTTTGCGGGAAAAGTGAAAAACAGTATAGAGTAAAGAGGAACGGGGTCGAAGGGTATTTTGAATGTGGAGAGTGCGGGAAAGTTTATACCGTTAGAACGGGAACTATTTTTGAAAGAAGCCATGTTCCACTTCATAAGTGGATATTTGCTTTCTATTTAGTAGTGACTTCCAGAAAGGGTATTAGCTCCATGCAACTTTCCAAGGAAATTGGGGTTACGCAAAAAACGGCGTGGTTTATGCTTCAAAGGATTAGGGAATCTTGCAATTCCAACCATGATGACGATGACAATAACGGCTTTCTGTCTGGAATTGTTGAAGCTGATGGGGTGTATATTGGAGGCAAAGAATCCAATAAGCATGAATCTCAGAAATTGAGGGCCGGGCGCGGAATTGTTGGAAAGACGGCGGTTTTAGGAATGAGGGCCAGAGCGGGGAAGGTTTTGGCAAGGGTTATTCCCGACACTTCAAGAGATACAGTTCACCAAGTTTTGAATAAGTATTTGAGCCGGGATTCCGTTCTGGTTACTGATGAACATGCTTCTTACAAAGAATCACAGTTCAATCATCAGGTGGTGAATCATAGTGCCAAGCAGTATGTTGACGGAATGGCCCATACTAACGGCATCGAGAGCGTATGGGCGGTTTTGAAGAGAGGATTCTATGGAATCTACCATTCATTCAGCACAAAACATTTACAGAGATATGTAGATGAATTTGCGTATCGGTTGAATGAGGGAAATGTGAAAATCCACACATGGGTAAGATTGGATTCTCTTATGGCTAAAGCATTTTCGACGAGAATTACTTACGCCGAATTGAAGAATTGACCGCCACCTTGCGAGCAAGGCGACGGCCTAAGTCATGCAAATCAAAGAATCGCCCCCTTCCCCGAAAGGAAGGAGGCCAGTTAATTCACCGCCGAAAGTTAGAATGACCAGCTAAAGCCAACTGTGATAAAGTGGTATGGGTCAACATCTGACCAGTATTTCGTTATTTCATATCCAATAACGATGTCTGTTTTTTCTGCAACAGCAAATTTGAAACCGATTAATGCCGAGTAAGTTCCACTAGAATCAGACTCAGATACTTTTCCTCCACCTCCAGAGAGTTCCTGTTTATAATAATGAAGGCCTATTTTGCCGCCTAAATAGAAAGTGGCAGAATCAGATAAGGGGACATTGAAAGAATATCCAGCGGTAAATGGGAATACCTGTTGTTTCCATTTCAACTCCCCTTCGTAGGTTTTAGAACCTGTAAGCGCGCCGAGATTGAAAGATAATTCATGGAAAACAGAACCCGCTGGAATGTTAGCGTGAAGTCCTAATTGGGCACCGTACAGGTCTGGCATATCTATTCCATAATCATTCCCCGAATGGAATCCGTACATTCCTCTAATGCTCATTCCAAAATTGGAATCATACCGTGTTGAATATGCGGAACTATAATTCCCTCCCATTCTATAATAGTTCCAAGGGTCACTAGAGGCGGCCTGTGCGGTACATGAGAGGCCCATAAGCCCCAAACTGGTGATGATGGTTTTCGTGTTCATGATGTTTTTAGGTTTTGGATTCCTTAGAGAGGACAAAGAATTATCCTAATGAGATATAATATTGCCCAATAAAAGAGCTATTATTATCCTAATAGGATTTTGTCAATCATAAATAACCCGGATTCTTCCATTTGCCCTCCTGATAGGAGAAAATTACCCGCATGGACGAGAAACGCCCGCTGGATATTCAGACTTTGGGAAGGTGGTTAGAAAAGAACAAAGTGTCTCGCACCGAACTCGCTTCCTCCCTAGGTCTAGCCAGAAGCACCATTGATAACTATTTCTCCAAGGGCAGTATTCCGAAGCACGTCCAGATACTGATTTCCCGCTATATGAAAGGACGGGAACCTGCTTCCAACAATGACTTTGTTTCTCAACTGAGCGTTCCTATCCCTAACAAAATTCTCAATTTGGCCGTTCGAGCGGCGGTTCAGAAGGATATGAGCGTTGAAGAGTTTGTGGTTTGGGCCACAGAAGGGGCGGCGAAGAGAATTGTGGAAGAGAATAAGTGTAACTAGAAAGAAAGGCTTGAAAATCATAGCTATCTAGGTATCTAGGGGCTTTCAACATTTAGGACTCCTTGTGCCATCTAATGAGTGCGGATTATCCTTCGGAATTGGAATCTCAAATTGCCGTGCGAATGAAAAATTCTACCCTGAACGAGGTAGTCAAGCGGGCCGTTAAGGAAGGATTGTCCGTGGAGGAATGGATTTTGAGGGCGGTTGGAGAGAAATTGAGCAATAATTCTTAAAATCCAAAAAATATCCATCATTTTTTATTGACAGGAAGATTTGTTCTGTGGTAATGAGGGATATATGAACAATATATTCGAAGTAAGAGAGGGCCTTTATATCAATTTCAACCAGGTCGTCGCAATTGATTTTTCTTATAATAAAAGCGGTAATATTGAGTCAGCTTTTGTTTATTATGCTGCCCCTATCAGAAACGGTAATTATGCTGAATATTTAGAAAAAGAAGAGGCTATTGAACTCCAAGGTTTTTTATCCAAATATAACCAAAGAAATTCTTAGATTCTGAGGCAACTTTATACTTTGCTGGGCGTCCTACCCCAGCACTAAAGAATACTTTCCCATTTTCAATAGGGACGAATTCTTCAAGTTCGTCATTGATTAGAATTGAAATGCTTTTCTCTTTTTCAAAAAGTTCGATTATGCTTTTATCTAATTCACAAAACTTTTTCATAGTATAAATCTTCTTCAAAAGGATTTACACTAAATTAGATTCCAAGTTCATCTTGGCATATTTTAGTAAGAGGTTGTATTTCTTCTGGACTTATAGCTTCTTTCTCGCATCTTTCTCCTAACTCTCTAAACGTTTTATCAAAATTTGGACTGCAAAATATGCATCTTTGACTTTGTAACTCATTTAGTTCATTGATTAAAATGCAAATTCTTCGGGCAGATTCTTCTGGACTCATTTTAGATAAATTTCTTTTATAACCAGCATAGTTAATCATCCAACGTATCATTGTTGAGTATATTTCTTCCTTTTTCCTTTTGAAATATTTTTTCTCTTCTCGTTTAAATCTCAATTTATCCTGCCACCAAAGGCCAAATATTGTAATAAAAGACCCCAAAGCAACTCCTGCGATACTGAATAGAGATGCTAAAACTGTATCTGACATATCTTGTATGATAATCGCAGGAATGGGAATGACAACTCTGATTCTTTAGTGGTTCCCAATTTTTTCTCTTTACTAAAGAAAAGGGTGAAGAAGTTTCTTTGAAAGGAGCTTTTTTCGTTTTTACTCCTACGAAGTAGGAGAGGGGACAACAAGATTAAAAGGGATAATTCCGAAAAATTTTATAAAAAGTATAATTTCAAGTCTTTCCAATCAAATTTCATGCGCATGTTCATAACAATGGAAGACGCATTAGAACTTGTAAAAAAAATCAAAGGGGCTTCTTAGAAGCAATTAAAAAGCGCCTAACTTAAGTATATAAGACCCCAATAAAAAGGGCATGGTCCGGCTCCGGATTTCTCCACAGGGCTTCCCCTCCTTGCCGCAAAATGCTGCCGTATGCGGGCGTCCGTTTCTCCCGTCAATAACAAAAAGCTTCCGCTCCTTTTGGGGAGCGGAAGCTGAGAGTCAATGAAAAAAAATAAGGGTAATTTATTTTTAGTCGTTCTTAAGGTCGGTCAGAGCCACCGTTGTAATCCCGGCCTCCGTCAACGCGTTCATGACGTCAATAACGCGCTGGTGGGGGACATCCCCTTCTACCCACAACTGCACTACCGGCTTGGTGCCAACAGCGCTGGCCTCCTGTTTTTTGGCTTCCAGCTGCTGGACGAGCGTCGCCAGGTTGTGGTTGTTCATGTCATTGTCGATCATCAGACTGTTGTCCTTGCCCCAGTAAATGGTGCCGTCCTTGATAATGCGGATCAGCGCCGGTTCAATCTGGGAGGCATTTTCGCTCACGGACTGTCCTGGCATGGACATATCCAATTTGCGTTCCTGAATCAGAGAGGTCGCTACAATGAAGTAAATCAGCAGAAGGAAACATACGTCGATGAGAGAGGAAATATCCAGTTTGGGATCTTCATCCTCGACTGCCTCTAGTTTTTTATGTCTTGCCATAGCGCGTAATGTTATTCAGCCTTAGTTGCAGGAGAGGAATTCTTGGCAGGCAGTACGGCAAAGATCACTTTGACTACGCCGCATTCCGCAGCCACACGGATTACTTCCCGGGAGCCTTTGAACAGAGCCTGCTGGTCACCCCGCAGATAGAGGCGCGTTTCAAAATCCTGCTTGTCTTTGAAACGTTCCACAAGGTTTTTGATGTATTCCTTGAGTTCATCAGAAGAATTGAGCGGGGTACCTACGTCAGAGGACCAGAGAACGCTGGGATCTACGCCGGGCGGCCGCTTACCCGCGCCTTCCCCATAAACATTCACCACAATGCAGCCGTTGGCGGATTTCACTTCACCGGAGCTGCTGGCCGTGGGCATCTGAATGTTCTTATCCTTTTTAACGGTAATGGCCGTAGCGTTCACCACGAAGAAAATCAACAGGAGGAAAACCATGTCGATCATGGGGGACATATCCATTTCCCCATTTTCTTCTTCAGGCGCTACATTAGCTTTTTTCTTACCCATAAGCTACATTTTGTTGAGGTTTTCCGGCCCGGTTCCGACTGAGCGGACGCTTCCGGGCCGGACCGCCTGTTCCGGCAATCAGGCCAGACCTTCGGGGATGCGGGCAAGCTGGGCTTCGGCATTCACCACGTTGATGGAGGTGTTCACCATTTCCTGCACAGTGCCCACGCATTCGGCAATCTGGGCGTTGGCAATGCCCTTCTGGAAGAAGAAGAACGGAGTGGCGATAATGGCGTTGATCAATCCCCAGAACGTCGTCAGAAGAGCCACGGAAATATCACCGGCCAGCTGGGTGGGGTCCGCCTGGCCGGCGGTAGCCAGCGTACCGAACGCGCCCACCATCCCCTGCACCGTCCCGAACAGGCCGAGCATGGGAGAAATCTGCGCGCAAAGGGCCAGCATGTTGATCCATTTGAACACGGAACGGCTTTCATTGGCCGTAAAGTCGGCCACGGCGTCTTCAATAGCATCTTTGCCGAGGTCTTCTGGACGGGTGGCGTCCACGTTCGGCAGGGCGTAGGCAACCAGACGGCCCAAATAGGTGGGGCTGCCGGCCGCAACTTCAATGGCGGACCGGATGCGGCATTCGGCCATCAGCTGCAACAGAGTGACCTTGAGATCTTCCGGGCAGAATTTTTCCTTTTTCAGGGCTACCATGTTGTAAATCACCAGGAAAATGATGAAAGCTTCCACCAGCATAATCGGAATCATGGTCCAACCACCGGCGATGATCCATTTGTCAAGCATGGTCTGTTCCTGCGGGGCAACGGCTTCGGCGGCTTCCTGAGCGAAAGCGGATGTAGAAAACGCAGCCATCAGGACGGAAGCAAATGCAACGAAACGGAAACCCAGTCTAAAAAGGTTCTTCATAATTTAAGTTCTATGGTTGTTCGAAAAGATACTGGTGTATTAAAGCATGCAAATTCAGACTTGCAAGCATCATTTTAGACCCTGTAAAAAATTCAGACGCCTGCGCAGCCGCTCTCCCGGGCCAGCCGGCTGCAGATGGGGCAGCGCCCCCCGCATCCCCGCGCAGGGCAATATTCACGGCCGTACAAGACAATACGCAGATGAAGATCTCCCCACAATTTTTCAGGGAAAAGGCTTTTCAAATCGCGTTCCACGGCTGCCACCGTTTTTCCCGTGCTCAGCCCCCACAGCCGTGAAAGGCGGAAAATGTGGGTATCCACCGGAAAGGCGGGAACGCCAAAGGCCTGAACCATGACGACGGAAGCCGTTTTATGCCCCACCCCCGGAAGAGACTCCAGAGCAGCAAAGTCGCAAGGAACCTTTCCCTCATATTTTTCCACCAGGATACGGCTGAGGTTCACGATGGCGGATGCCTTCCTTTCCGAGAGGCCGCAGGGCCTCACAATTTCCCGGACCGCTTCCACATCCTGCCGGGCCATTTCCTCCGGGGTGGAGGCCAGGGCAAACAGAGCAGGGGTCACCAGATTCACCCGCTTGTCCGTACACTGGGCAGACAAGAGAACCGCCACCAGCAGCGTGTAAGCGTCACGGTGCACCAGGGGAATGGGAGGAGCCCCGTACAGGGACATGAGTTCCTCCTGGACAATGGAAGCCCGTTTTTCCGTATTCATGCCGCCAGATTACCACTCCGCCCGCACGGCGGAAAATAAAAAAGCGCCGCCATGCAGCGATGGCGGCGCCGGAATGGAAAACATGGGTCAGTCGACCTTGGCGTAAAACCCCTTGGAAACGCGGTGCTGCAGGGCCGCATACATGGCGCGGCAGTGTCTGTAGCCGCGACGGCTGCCGAGCACCTCCAGACTGTTGGCGGGATCTCCCCAGCGGACGATAGTCAGTTCCACATAACGGCGGCCCCATTCCTTCATCAGCTTTTTGTTGGGCTGGTAAATATCAATGGTTCCGGTGCCGACCAGGGCGCTTCCGTAATCATCAACAACGTAAAGGTAGGGCTGGCCCTTGATGCGGAAAGTAGTCCCCAAGGGATAAACGGACCAGTCTGCAGCGGCGCTGCGGACGGAAGACGTGTATTTCAGCGCCGTACCGACGGCATTCCGGGGACCGTAGGCCAAATGGTCGCGCTCGGAATGGGTATAAGCCGTGGTGCGCACTACGCGGGTGCGCTGGGCGGGATGATAAAACGGCATCTTGTGCTTGTCGCGCCCCAACTTGGGAAGTTTGGAAGAAGGCGCTGCCGAACGACTGGGCGCCAGGGGCTGGACGAATCCCTGGGCAGTTTCACCTGTCTCTTATACACATCTGACGCTGCCGACGATCTTACGCGTGTAGA
>ENA-OZHQ01000027-OZHQ01000027.1-human-gut-metagenome-genome-assembly--contig:-NODE-27-length-38617-cov-6.429931_pt1 | contig 38617 bp, 46 predicted proteins | sample MGYA00244044_ERZ653682 | MGnify/ENA primary metagenome ERZ653682 (study PRJEB26926, sample SAMN06165288) | human gut metagenome | biome: ENVO:00009003; feature: ENVO:2100002; material: ENVO:00002003...
GGTCTCGTGGGCTCGGAGATGTGTATAAGAGACAGATATTGCGCTGTTCCGTCCGTCACAAGATAGGAGTAGCCGCCTTTTTCTTTCCCAAGGAGCTTGATTACGCGAAATTCTGCGTTGTTTACCGCCATTGTATCAGACATTGGCCTGCTTCAACTGTTCCAGATTTTCCAGAACGAACGGACTGTTTACGGCAATCTGCCTCAGCGTCGGGCATCCGTCCATCTGCCCGCAGTCCGCACAGGTGTCCAGTCCCCTTTCCCGGACGCAATTATGTACGGGGCAGAGCTTGTCGCAGAAGGGCGTTTTTGCACCCTCTATGCGGCATCCGGTGCAGTTTATCATTTCCGGTGTGATTGTTACCCCGTTGAGCTTTGTCCACAGGGCGGCAGTTTTTTCACGCAGGGCGTTGTCGTTTGTAAGCGTTGCGATTCTGGCGTCGCAGGTTTCACAGTCCAGCCCGCAGCAGCCGATCAGTTGGTTTGTGTTTTTCATAATCCCCTCCGTAAATAGTAATTTATTTGGATGATTTTATTATCCATTCATCAAGAAATTTCATTTGTTCATCCGTATGAAACCAATGCTCTCCATTTTTCGCTTTGCGAATCAGCACTGCGTTACAGTTTCTTATTTTGACCCGTTCAGGCTTGATATCACAAAGTCAAGCGGTATATCCATTCTATCAGCCGTTTCTTTCGGAGACAGTCCCTGCGCAACAAAACGTGCGATGACGGCATCCAGCTTTTCTGCGGCCTCGATGATATGTCCATCAGGATCGTAAAAGCAGACAACCCGCTGTCCCCAAGGGTGTTCGTGCAGTTTGTGAACGTAGAGAATATCAAAGGACTTCAGATGCTTATAGAAAGCGTCTATATCCTCAGTTTCAAAATAGAGTTCCCCAGAGTTGCTTTTGAGCGTCACACCGCTCGTATGGATGAACGACTGCCATGTTTCCAAAGTCTGCAAAACGAGGCCGCCGGTCAGCGTGACATTTTCGCCGAAGTCGGCTGCAACCTCCATCCCCAGCACATCGTGATAGAACTGTTTACTCTTTTCCATGTCCTTTACTGCGATCAATGTACCCGTGTATTTCATGTTTTTTCCTCCATAAGATTTGAAATAAAAATTATTTGTTTGTGCATTTGTAGTTGATATTGGCCAGACGCGCTTGCTTGCACAGATCTTTGGTCTGAAGCTTATCGCACCTTTGATGTCTCCGTTTATAAAATACTGACTGATTTGCACATCAACGCTCCTTTATCCCATCGGTGTTTTCACCTTGTATGCTTGCCAACTGCCTGTTCGGGAGAGTCCGTGTCAGAATCAGCGTATAAGCCACTGCAATTACGATTAGAACAGCGAGATGGAGCAGTTGCATTTCCGTGGTAAGACTCGTGTCATTTGCAAAGGTGCCAAGCGTGTTGATGGCGGAATGGACGAGGATGCAGGGAAGCAAGCTGCCGCCGCGATAAAAGATCGTGACCAGCAGGAAGCCCACCGCGATGGCAAAAACAATCTGGCACAGATTGTTGAGCAGATTCATACCGCTGCCGTTGAACAGGTTGATGATATGTCCGACGCCGAAGGTCACACTTGATATGACAACGGCAGGCTTGATATTGTCCTTTGCAATGGCCTTAAACAGCAGACCCCGGAAGATCACTTCCTCCAAGAAACCAACACATAGCATACACACGATACGACAGGCCATTTCAGCCGGTGAATAATTGAGGGCGAAGCCGCTCCAGAGGTTTCCCGATGCCAAGATAAGCAGCGGAATATAGTAAAGGAAGCAACATGCAGGAACGGGTGATTTACAAAGCCCATACCGCTTCTGCAAGTTGTTCTTTCGGATAAAGGTAAAAAGAACGATAGTCTGTAAAACGCAGAAAGCGGCGCTTGCCGCGTATTCGATGCCAATCCTTTCGTTCAGCGGATTTGCCAACGATTGCAGAACGCAGTAAACCACGATCCACACGATCGCAAAGGTCAGCTCATTTTTCTCATATAGCTTTTTCATTTCATTTCCTCCTGCACCGCATATAGCTCAAGGCCGCTTCATCTATTGCCCCGGCTTTTCGTCCCATCCATCTGCTGAATGCAAACTGTTCCTTTTGCGTGATGCGCTTCTACATAGATGGAATATGCACCGCTTTGTGAGATACTTACGGTGAACTCACTCACGCCCTTGCCGTTACCGGCGTATAGAAAGCTTTCGTCTGGTTCCTTAATTTCCATGTAGATAGAGCCTTTTACGGTTTCAAATTGAACCGCAAGCGTATCGCCTGCGCGGAGTTCCATCGTGAACCGGTCGGTTCCGGTCATGCGGTCAATGTCCAATCGGTAGGAGCCTGCCTCTGCTGTGCGGCTGCCAACAAAGCAGTTTCGGCCGCAAGCAGTCAAAAAGACAGCAAGCCCTAAAATGCAAAGGGTGAGAAGTGTGATGGTCAATGATTTCTGTTTCATTTATTTACCTACCGGAATATACCAAATGATCTTTACCTTTTGACGACCTCGGAAAGCTCTAAGACCTCGCAGCCCTTGCTCTCATAATAGGTCAGCAGCTCCGGCAGCTTCTTTTTATCGTAACTGGTGATGCAGTCCGACAGCACATGAACGGTGTAGCCGCTTTTTGCCATATTGTAGCAGGTGGATTTGATGCAGGCCGCGGCGTCCGCACCGATGACGTAAAACTCGGAAATCTCATGCTCCTGAATAAAGGCGGTAAACGCCTCGCTGGTCAGGGCGTTGCTCTTTACCTTCGTAAAGATATGGTCAGATACGACGTTCAGCTCCGGCACCAGCTCTGCACCACGGGTACCGGGCTTGAAGGTTTTCATTCCCGCAGAAAGGTTGTTGTGCTGAATGTAAACGATGTGCAGTCCCTTCTGAACTGCCCAATCAATCGCCTCGTTGACTTTTGCAATGATTCCTCTGTAATTTTTCGTGATGTCATTTTGCAGGTCGATTACGACCAGTGCGCTGTTTTTCATATTGTATTCCTCCATAAATTATTTCGGCTCTTTTCCGGCAGCAAAGACCATCATCATTTCATTGGTAAGACTGCTGTTAGTGTCCTGCCCGATAATTTTGTCACGTTCAAACCACTGTGCTATGGAAAGCTCTTCGTGATCTACTGTCAGGGTATCGTCCCCGTCCACATCGCAGAAAAATCCGAAAAGTAATGTACCTGAGAAAGACCACGGCTGACTCTTATAATAACGAAGATTCTTCACTTTCAGACCGACTTCCTCCATGACTTCACGGTGTACGGTTTCTTCAATTGTTTCTCCGATCTCTGCAAAACCGGCGATCAGGGCATATTGCTTAAGACCTCTGCCTTCATATTTTGAGAGAAGGATCTTGTTTCCGTTTGTAATAGCAACAATCACAGCAGGCATAAGAACCGGATACTCGTGCTGACTACAGTCGGGACAGTACATCATCCGTTCGCTGGTATCATGTTTCATTGCATGACCGCAGTAACCGCAATACTGATGACTTCTGTACCACTGATAAAACTGGTGTCCGGTGATCACAGCAAAAGAGAGATGTTGTGGATGAGTGTAACGGAGTGTGCGTGCCTCATAAAAATCACATTCCGGTAGCAGATTTGTATCAAGCCCCGGTATCAGATAAAAGCGATCATCATCGATAGAGAAAAGATATATATATAGTTTTCATACAAATCGGACAGCTGCCCTTCCAGTTCATTGAAACGTGGGAGAGCGATGGTATTACTGTTTTCTTCTCTATGAAAAAAACATTTTCCGTTTTCATAGGCAAGAATGATGCTGTTACTGTCCGGAGCGACCGGTTTATATTCATTGTGATAAATATGTGGAAAGATGTCCTGAATCATAAAAACCTCCCTGATTTCATATTCCTCTGCACGGCAGTTTTTCACATCAGAAGATCAGAATCTTCCGAGCCTTGTTGCTTATGGCAGAAGCCTGAACACCCGCTCCAGCAGCCAGTCGCGGCCTTCCAGAAAATCGTATCCCAGCAGCGCCTCTATCTCCGCCGGTTGGCCGTATAGCTTGTCGCAAATATCGACATCCTGCAAATCAATCGTCTGGTTTTGAAACCGAAGCCGCAGCATCCGCACATAGGGAATTCGCTTATATTGCGAAGAGCCGACACCGGCAATTTCGGTTTCGTGATAGGCACTGTCAGGGAGCCGGGAATACCAAGAGACGCTGAGGCTGGAGCCGGTATGCTCGGTATCAACTCTGGCCTTAAAGCACCGCCCGGCATACTCCGGGTAAACGACAGGGCCGTGTTTCATTTCGGGACTTAGAAGTTCAGCCGTCTTTTCCGGTAAGCTGACCGATAAGGATTTATCTTTTGCGGAATAACTCCAGCGATACCGGGAGATCACGTCCCATCCGAGCAGCATTTCAGCCGGAAAAATCCTGCCGCTTTCATCGCTGAGCGCAAAATCTGCGCCATCCGTCACGAACACCTTGCAGTTTTCCACGCAATCATTTCCCAGCCGGATATTGGGAATGACGGCAGTCTGAAGCCCACGAACCACGCCGTTATTGTTTCCGGCGCGGAGGATTTCTTTTTCCGGCGCAGCACGAAGCCGGTGCAGAAGGCTTTGTGCGATGACCGTCATACCCGCGCCGGTATCAAACAACGCGGTGGCTCGCACGTCCTCAATTTGGACGTTTACAAACAGAAGGTTTGCAAACTTGCTGCTCGACAGGCAATTTGTCATTGGCTCATCTCCATAGATCATACAAAAAAAACGCAGAGCAAACCGATCTACCGGTCTGCACTGCGTCTAAGCGTCTGGCATTTTGATTTCTTCAATTTTTCCATCCTTGAAACGAATCACACAGGTGTATTTGCACTTCGGACAGAATAGCGGAAAATCCTCCAACACCGTATGTGACCGTATCTGTATTCCTGTTTTGCCGCCGCATCTTGGGCAGCAAAGCCAACGCAGTTTTAGGCTTTCATCCATTCGTGCTCCCTCGCTTCCCTTGTCAGCCAATATGCCGACAGTGCCCGCACATTCTTTCATGCCCTTTCCTCCTGCGCTGCCAATATTGCGTCTCTGTATTCACTACAAAATTCCAAGCAGCGTCATACTCGCCGTGGTTTCCGCCGCTTCTTCGTCGGCTTGCTTTGACTGGCGTAGCTGGTTCAGGTTTTTCGTTGCTGACGGATTGTTCGAAGTGATGCGCCCAAGCTCCTGACAGGTATCCATCTGCGCACAATCCGCACAGGTATCCAGCCCCTTTTCCCTGACACAATTATGTACCGGACAAAGTTTGTCGCAGAAGGGCGTTTTTGCGACGTCGATCCGACAGCCGGTGCAGTGAATCATCTCCGGGGTAATCGTTACCCCATTGAGTTTCGTCCAAAATGCGGCTGTTTTCTCACGCAAAGCGTTGTTGTTTGTGAGCGTTGCAATTCTGGCGTCGCAGGATTCGCAATCCAGTCCGCAGCAGGCAATAAATCGATTCATATATATTCCTCCCAATCGTTTTCTATCTATTTATAAGTTCTATTTCGATTGATCCGCTTGAAAAAGAGAAAATAAATCAGCAAACCATCAATGGCAAAATCATAAATGCGCAGACGGTCAAAGAGCAAAACACTGGACAAAATCGAAACAAGTACGATCCCTACACCGATGATTTTAGGAAACAATCCCCACTCTTTTGTCATCCATGCGAAATACGCCATGACCGGCGATAGAAAGGCGAATATCGTCCAGCCGATAATAAACGTCCAGCCGTAGACACCTTGGGTAAGCATGGCTGTCGCATAATAGGTGAGCAACATCCCGATGCAAAACGGAAGGATGTTCCGCATTGCGGCTTTCTTTGTCGGGCTGTAAATAGCGATCAGCGTCCCCAACAGAATCCAAACCGACATCTGAGAAAAGATTTCTCCCAAATTTGGATAATACATATCGAATAATCTTGACAGCGCACCGAGGAAAAGGCCGACGAAGAACAGGGAGAGCGGGTTCAGAAGTTTATTTGTTTTCATTGATTCTCACATTTCCAAAGTGATATAAATATTGTCAGGAAGCAATGTTCCTGTTTTCCACACAGCTTCAAAATCTTCCGTTGGCAGTACCCGGTTGTATTGCGTATCCGATGCGTTGGCATTTTCCGTGAGAGAATCCACCAGATAAATGTGCTGCTCGTCATAGCCGGCAACGACAGCGTAGTGCGTATCTCCCGGAATCCGGATGAAAACGATGATCGGATTTCCCTCCGTCAGCCGCTGCTTCAACGTGTCAACGCTCCCGTGACAAGCCTTTGCCTGATACCCATACCGCTCAAAAACATCTACGACGCTATTTGCGGAAACGAAGCCAAGCGTTCGTTTTAATTCCGGAAACAGGGCCTCTCCGTTCGTATCTTCCCCAAAGCGCCGCAGAAGATAGGCGGCAGCATAAGCCGCGCATTTCCCATCCGTCTGGTAGTCGATACGATTTTCTGAACTTGCACAGAAGAACTCTGGCGGATAATCAAAGGCTTCCATCTCGTCCCTCGGCGGACTTATGGATGCGAGGAAACTGATAGTTGTAGCAATAGATACGACGATTGCAACCATAGCGGCGGTCAGACATATTTTTCGTATCTGCATTGTTCCTGTACCTGATCTCCCAGCAAAGTGATTGCTTTTTGGGGACATAAGCTGATACAGCGGTAACACATCGTACATTGTTTTCCCGGAACTGCTCTATAATCCCTGATTTCTATATTTCCCATCGGGCAATTCCTGCTGCACAGGCCGCAGCCGATGCAGACACCACTTATTTTCAGTTTATCTGTGTATCCGCTCGTTTTACGATAAAACCACAGCCTTTGCCCAAGCAAACCTTTGATATGCGAGATTGCCGACAACCCTTCCTGCGGATATTGCCCCCGCCTGATTTGCTCTGCGATCTGCTCGATACGCTGATCTGCGCATTTGACGATTCGCCTGTTTTCTTCCATGCTTTTTTTCAGCAGTTTGTTGTCGCAGACGGAATCAGGCATTTGTATCTGTACGCCTCCGAGAATTTGTGCGCCATACTTCTTTAAGAGCCTTGCTGCACAGCCTGTTCCGTCACCGCTGAAAAGTCCCATTGTATTTAGACAAAACACACTTTTTCCGTTCCACAGGCAGCGATTTTTTCTGATAAAGTCACGCACCATAAAGGGAGCATTGGAGAATTGCGTGGGATAACCCAGGATGATTGTGCTTTGCTTCTCCAGCGTTTCGGTAACGTGTGGAGCTTCCAGCGGAATACACTCCGCCGCAGCGTCCAGCAGGTTTACCAGCTTTTCAACGCAGTGCTTTGTGTTTCCGGTTCCACTCAGATATATCCCTATCATTTATGATTTTTCTCCTTGCAAATTCCAACAATGGCTTGTTGTTCGGCCAGTCGATTTCCATTCCCCTAAAACAATAGACGCAGTACAAACCGATCATCTCGGATTGCACTGCGTCTAAGCGTCTGGCATTTTGATTTCTTCAATTTTTCCATCCTTGAAACGAATCACGCAGGTGTATTTGCACTTCGGGCAGAATAGAGGAAAATCCTCCAACACCGTATGTGGCCGTATCTGTGTCCTTGTTTTGCCGCCGCATCTGGGGCAGCAAAGCCAGTCCATTTTTGATTTCAGGGTTTCGTCCATTTGTGGCACCTCGCCTTGCTTATCGGCCAATGCGCATGCATAGTCTCCGCGTATCTTTTTCATGCCATTTCCTCCTGCGCTGCCAATATTGCGCCTCTGTACGCCCGCTCCAAATGGGAATTGATCGTGTCCTCATCATATTTCAACGAATTGTTGGCGATCATGCTTGCATACCCGTGAGCAAACAGAAACACCGTGATGAAAACCGTTTTCGTCTGCTCCATGCCGATTTCCAAGGATCTCTGCATCGCTGAAAGAACGGGGGTAAGCTCCTCCGCATCGATCAGTTCAAGCAAAGTCTTTCCGTTAAAATAATCCGACTGAAAAAGGAAACGGAATAAGTGGGGTTCTTCGATGGCAAAGCGGATATAGTTCATTCCGATTCCAAGCGCAGCACCTTTCGGCGGTTTTTTCATGTTCATAAGATATTCCGAATGATAGAGGTCTGCCTTCGTGTAGACCGTCTTTTTCAGTTCTCCAATCGTTGCGAAATGATACATGACGGGCTGTGTGGAGCAATGCAGCCTTTCCGAAACAGTCCTCGCGTTGATGTTTTCCGCTCCCGCTTCGCGGGCAATCGCAAAGGCCGCATCAACGATCATCTCTTTTGTGACTTTTGCTTTGGCAGGCATATTTGCACCTCCACATTTATAATTCACATTATGTATAACGTAAATTATACATCGGCAAGTAGAGTTTGTCAATCCGTCCGAAGCAAAATTTGCGGACAATCTATCCTTTCAGACACTTTCATCTCTTTTGCATAGCCATCACCTACTCGTTCGTCGGGGCGGAAATGAGCGTGATTCTCCGCGGTTTGCTGCTTTTGGAGCTTGCCTGTTTCATGTACTTGACCGTAACCTGATTGATTTCCGAAAGGTACTCTGAAAATTCCTCGTCCGTCAGCAGCAGCGTACAGTTCGTGAACAGCAGCATATCCTTTTGCGGATCGGCATTGCCGGTGGAAAAGTATTTTGCAAAGGAAGCGCAAATACTCAGCAGCGACATCTGTACCGCATTTCCGGTTTCATCTTCCGTAGCCATAGCCTCCTTATTGAGCTGATAAACGCTTTCCACTGTACCGCGAATTCGATTTTCATCCACGACCATGAGGATGGAACAATCCGCAAGAATCTTTATGTGCCGATATAAGCTTGCACTGGGAATATCCGGGAGCGCTTTCCTGAGTTCCTTGACTGTGCCGGTTTCATGAAGCAAAAAAAACTGAAAAATTCTCTGTCGGGCAGGGTTCATTACAATCTCCGCCAGCTCCATACGATACCATCACTCCTTAAATTATTATCTAAATATATTATATTCTCATTTCTGATAATGTCAAGGAGAATGTTCCTTATTTCTTGCGAGATAGCGGGGCAAGAACGCGACGAGCAATACGGCAGCAATTTGGACTCGTGGAACTTTATCGCGCAAAAGTGGTTGGTATCAAAATATGATACCAACCACTTTCTTGTTTATCGCAGTGTTCGGAGATCGGAGCAGATTCCATTTATAAACCGAACTCCTAAAAGTGTCTTCATATCTCACCTGCAACTTTAAAATTGTGGTTTTCAAATTCCACTTGTCGGTTCCTTATCTGTGAGATTTTCTTCCGAGGTATCTGTGTACCTGTTCCATGTATTTCTGATACGCTGTCCCAAACGCACCGGTGAGATACTGTTCTTCCTGCAAAATCTGCAAGTGCAGCGTTATGATTGCAAACAGCGTAAAGATTGCTGTCAGCGGATTACAGTACATCAGCAGCACGCCGATGTACATAAAGTCAAAACCGAGAAATGCCGGATTGCGGCTATAACGGTAAATGCCTGTCGTGACCAGCTCTGTTTTGTCCTTGTCAGGAATGCCCGCCCGCCAGTTATCCTTCATGCACAGTACGGAGAGCAGAAAGATGGCATCGCCCAGCATTCCGGTGAAAAAGCCGGTAAACCGTGCGTTTGCAGGGAGATGGCTCCAACCGAACGCGATGGAGAGAAGCTGTGCGATCGGTGCACCCAGCGTCGCAGCGTTCATCAGCAGCTCTACTGTGTGGATGGATTTTTCCTTCCTGCGTCCGATCTGTCGGGTCTGGATACCGCGCTGCTTTTGCGCCAGCATCTTGGCAAAATAGATACCGTAAAATAAGACCAAAACGGTCAATGCCAGCACTGCATACGGCAAATGGTATTCCAATAGCAGCTTCATAGGTGTGTTCCTTTCTCCCGAGCAGGACATTCGCACCTGCGGAATAGTGTGTACGGCAGGTTTCCGTGTGCTAACGCGGAGAGCAGCATAAAAATGTCCGAAACAGGGATGAACAAAAATGACGGCATCAGGCAGCGAGTGAAGAGATTCCTGTGGCAAGCACCGTGTTTGATGCGGTGTCCCATAATAACAAGGCAGATCACTGCACCAAGGCTCATCACAAGCGTCACGAGCATACTGCCGTAACAGAAAAAAATCATTCGCACAGTCAGCGGCGCTGCCTGCGCCGTCAGAATCAGCCGTACAGTGTCTAATACGGCGAACAACGCTGTCAGCATACACATCCAGCGCAGAATCACTCCGCCGCCGATCCCCACTCCGCCGCCCCAGCAAACATCGGCACGCTGGCACCACGCTTCGTAAATACGCAAATGCAGTTCATTCTGATGTCCCTCGATAAAACCACAGTTGGAAATAGCATAGAGTTTGAAATGGCACGGCTTTTCCTGACATATCTGTTCTGCCTGCTCTAAAAAGGCGGTGACGTGTGATGGCGCAGCGTCCACATAGACCGGAGCTGAAATCACAACAGCATCCGCCCACGGAAGCAACCCAAAAATCTTTTCATAGTCTCTTGCACCACGGAGCGGATTGACCTTGACCTCGCACCCTGTCAGAAACAGCCGCAACAGGGATGAATAAAATGCAGAAGCGCTGCCCTTGGATTTTGGACTGGCATTCAAAATCAAGATGTTCATCTGCTTTTTAGCACCTCCGCCATGAGCTCCGGCTTTTCCGCAAAGTACACCTGCACCGAAGAAAAGCCCATATTGACCCGGTTGGCCTCAACCAGCCTCATGGCCGTTTCACGCTCAAAGCCCGTAACGGCGCCATAGAAGCAAACTGTAAGCGTGGGGCGATTTTGATAGCGCAGCGGATGGTGGACACGCCCGCTGCGATAGGCGAAAAACGGAAGACTGAGCGATATGGCACGATCCAGCACCTTCTTGACGCCGGGGCTGAATCCTCCGTAGCAGCATCGGGAGAGAATGATGACCTTTTTGCAGGTTCCTATTTGCGCGCCGACCGTTTGCAGATCGTCCTTCATAACGCACTGTCCCGGCGATGCCAGCCAGCAGCGAAAGCAGCCTTGACAACAGGCCGCTTTCTTGGTTGCGTCAATGACGGAAAAGCCGCTGGTGTCCGGCAAAACAGCGGAGAGTACGGCTGGTATTAAATCGTGGATGAAAATCGCCGCCATGGTGTGTCCAGATGATCCTTTCCTTAGAAATAGCGTTTGCGTCCAGTTCACTGCTGTTCATTGATTTTCGGTTTGAATACGAATGAAGCCTGTTGCAGACTGTGCTTTTACTGTCACGGTGTAGCTTCCGCTTTCAGCAATATTCACGGTAAAATCTCTTGCGTTTTGTCCGTTTCCAGAATATAGAACGTTCCCATCCGGCGCTTGGATGTCAAGATGAAGTGCTCCCTTCTCCGTCTCGAAGTGGATGGACAGCACATCACCTGCGTTCAGCATCATCGTGTGCCCATCGGTTCCATTCATGTACTGTGCGTCCAATAAGTAAGAGTCCACATTTTTAATGGTGCTGCCTGTAAGATGTGGCAGACGACAGAAAGCCCAATATGCCGCCCACACGACAAGCAGTATGGCGGCAAGCGTGATGCACACAATCATTCGCCTTTTCATAAAATCGATCCTGTCCATTTGTAAGTTAAAACGAATCTCCCGATTTGCGTCGGCACAGCACTGCACTGAGTATCAAAACTGCACCACACAAGCCAAAACACCAGCCAATTCCTGCGGCGACCAGCAGAGAGGATGCAAACAGAGAAAGAATCTCAACCAGATTGACACCCATATTCATGACGGACAGTGCAGCAGCCCGATCACTCTCCATTGTCTCTGCACTGTTTTATAAATTTCCGCCTTGTCATTCTCAAATCGTGATCTCGATCTGATTCTGTTCCGCATCAAGGATGCAGCTTTCGTAATAGCCGTCGCCGGTGGTTCGAGGGCCGCTGACGACCTCATAGCCATCCGCTTGCAGTGCTGCGGTCAATTCATCCACCTTTTCTCTGCTGCCCACACGAAAGGCGATATGTGCATATCCAGTGCGGGCGAGGTTTTTGGGCGGATCAGACATTTCCAGCTTGCTCATAAGCTCAAGACGGGAGCTGTCCTCGAAGGAAAGAAAATACGAGCGGAAGTTCGTTTTCGGATTGCAATATCCGTCATTGGATGTGGCCCCAAAATATTTCACGAAGAAATTGCGGGATGCTTCCAAGTCATTCACGTACAGCGCAATATGTTCGATTTTCATGCTGCTTTTGATCTCCTCATGAGTTTTGCGGAATTTGTAAGTCCAGTGCACAAAGGTCAGACTGCTCGTACCGATGATGTCCCGGCAAACCCTTTTTGTAATTCCAGCATACGATTGCGTCATGCAAGTCCTTTCCGGGATTGTCCGCAAAGAAATCACGGATGTATGTGTTGTACTCAAACTGCCTGTCAATCTCCGTTTTTCCCTTCTTCTTTTCCTCCAAAATCCGATGATATGCCCGAATCGCATCACCGTAAGTCTTTCCGGCGTTTGCTTTCAGCCATTTTTGAAACGGAACATTGAAAGAAAAGCCTTTTCCGATTTTCTTACGGAAAAATGCACGGTGCTTTTCGGAGCAAACGATATTCGGCTCTATGACCGTGTCCTCGGTGAGCGTGCCGACAGGTACAGCCACCTTTCTGTTCGTAGAACATTTCAGCACATTTCCCGTGTCCAAAAAGTGCGCGATTCTATCTACAAGTTCGGTTTTACCACCCGAAGTCGGCAGTCGGTTTTCGCGGCAGAAGTCGATCAACTCCTGCTTCAGATGATAAAAGCTACAGAATGCGGTACCATTCAGCGCCCAACTCAGTTCCGGTCTTTAGCTCATCTGCATTTTCTGATTTCAAAGATATTCTCCTGCAAAATCTGTAAAAACTGCCCGGCGTGTGCGCCGTCCATCTGGGTGTGATGGAATTGAAACGACAGCTTCAGCGTCGTCCTGAAAAGCCCCTTATGATATTTGCCCCAGATGATGAATGGATTGTTAAAAATACCGCTGTTCATGCCGACAGCTCCGTCGATTTCCGTATCTACGATGGCGGAGGTGCCGATGACCATGCTGTCGGTCAGATCGTGATTTTCACAGCTTTCCGCAACTGCGCGCGTCAACCGCAGGTAGTCGGCATTGAACTGCGCAAGGTCAGCGGAGAACGGCACATCGCAGGAGCTGACCTCGTCGGTTTTGTTTTTTACGATAGTGTTCACCGCGATGCTATCATATTGCAGCAGCTCGCGCTCAACAGGGAGCAGATAAAACTCCTTGATCTCGCTGGCAGACTTGCCGATGCACCAGCAGAGAAGCATATTGAATTTCAGCCCGCGCTTGCGACTGAATCTCACAAGCGGCGTAACATCCAGCGTTTTGAAAAAAGTCACCATAGGGTTCGGCACGTTCATCCAAAGGTCAAACGCCGCAGCGCGGGTCGTCGTTTTCAGGTCGATAACGGTCGGTTTCATTCTTCACACTCCAATGCACTTATCCTCCACTCATCTCGCTACAATCAGTTTTACAAGCCCGCCAGCGCCAGGAATTTTTTATCCGACTGAATACTCTGTGTCAGGAACTGACCGTCCCGGAACAGGGCATAGGTCGTGACCGGTGCGGGTACATTCTGCGCAGATGCTTTGTCAGTGATATGGATGGCCTTGAACGGGATACCATGTTCCTTCGCCACCTCCTGCACCCTTGGTACCCAATAATAGGTGTAGGGACACTGATCGGTGTAATACAGAACAAAACCGTTATCTTCAATCGCCGGATGCTTCGCGCCTTCCCGGAACTTTGGCATCTGTGCGGACGGTTCAATGGGAAGGTACATGAGATTGATCCCGCAGTCGGATATGTCTGCCACACGGAACCCTTTGTAGGCAAGGAATTTCGGGTCAGCAAGAAATTCCCGCTTCCTGCCCTCCGCGCACAGAATGCAAATACCTTTCTTCCCCTGCGCCTTGGCATCACGGATGCACGCCTCCAGCAGATCGTTTGAGTATCCGTGTCCTTTCATGGAACCGGATACCCAGAGACAGTCAATGTAGAGATAGCCGTCTGCCTCAATAGGCACCCATGCGTTTTCAGCCGGAATGTATTCGATAAAGCATTTACCGCGTTCTTCGCTGCGATAGAAAACAAGTCCATCATCAAAGCGCTGCCGCAGCCATTCTTTTTTTGCGACGCTTTGCTTGCCGGACATGGCGCAGCAGATATGTTCCTTGTCAATATTTTCTTTTGTGATCCGAATATAATTCATCGGTTATTCCTCCAATGCTGCAATGTTTCCTGACTGAACAGTGAGAATATACGCTTTACATTTTCTTTGTCCCAATCCTACCGGCGCAGGGAAACCATCTGCTGATCGTGCGGACGGGTATAACGATTATTTCTCATTGCCACGATCCTCGGTTCCTTTTTTGTGCATACAAAGGCCGATCACAAGGCCAAACAGCATACCGAGCGATGCGCCAAGTCCGCTGTTGCTGCTGTCGGACAGAGAGCCGAGCATAAGGCCGAGGCACATGCCGACGCACATCCCCTCCTCTGCGTAATCGTCTTCTGCTTTACCCTTGCGGATCGCTGGCTGCACACAGAGAAAGGCGATCAGCAGTCCCATCGAGATCCACGGCGCTGCCGCGCGCATAAAAGACAGAATATTTTCCATCATGATTGTTTATTCTTGTTTCATCGTTCACGCCGTTAAGTATCATCAGCCGCAGACATCGTTCAAGCTGCGTTCTCTGATCCAATCGTCCAAAAACTGCATCTGTTCCTCGGTATGGAACCAATGCTCGCCACCGGGCATGACGGTCAGATCAGCATGGTGCTGCTTGGCAAATGCCGATACTGTTTCAATCGATGTCAGATTGTCATGCTCACCGTAGAGAATACAGGCGGGGACATTCCAGATGATCGGATGCTGCCGCACATAACAAAGGTAATCCCAAGACAGCGTTTCTCCGAAATTCGTGGCGATTTCCCGTTTCTCGGCAAGCTCCTGTTCGGTCACATTCGACCATTGCATCATATTGCAAATCAAGTTCTCCATATCCACGATTGGGGAGATGAAATAAGCCCGGTCAACCAGTGTTTCATCCAGCGAGGACAGCGCAAAGAAAGCTCCGATGCTGTTGGCAACCAAGGTGAGGTGCTCACACCGGCCTCTCTGCTCGGTAAAAAACGCAAAAAACTCTTTCTTGGCTTGCCATGGCGTTTGCGAACGGTAATCAAACCCAATTACTTCGTCCTTCGGAAATAGCGATTTATAGTGCTTGGCTTCCTGCGCCGAGCCGCCTTTTCCATGAACATATACAACTAAATTCTTCATTTTATCTTTGCCTCAGAGAATGATTCGTGCGATCTCCATCGTCACAATCTTCAGAACTGCACCGCCGGACATCACATAGAACCAAACCTCGCGCATCTTTTGCGTTTTTACAATCGGCGTGGCAATGGCGGCAATGATGATCAGCAGCGCACCGATGCAGCCGATGATGGTGGGTACGCTGACAAGCGGGAAAATCCCCGGCGCGCAGCTTCCGTCAATGGCGCACTGAATCGTTTTGTCCAGTCCATCCCGCGCCGCCGCAAAGCAGCATATCACAAGACCGAACACCAAAAGGAGCAGGCTCCTGCGTCCCCAATACTGAATGCTCGAACGGTTCACGAACGAATAGCCGATATAGCCCAACAGGGCAAGAATCATCAAGGTTGTCGCCGTAGTGACGGCGTTTCCAAAATAGAGTCTCATTCTCACTACACCTCTCAATACTGGATCATGATCGTTCTGCACGCATCACAGCAGCAGGCTTCCACGCTCGTGCGACCACCGACCTTCAACCCGGTGAGCTTTACAAATCCCTCCGCGTTTTTGGCGTTTTCCAAAGCGCTCGGCACTTCGCTTGCAAAGCTGAACGCGCCGTCCTTGCTGCTGAACAGATAGCCGTTTCTCATTTCTTTTCCGCATTTCGGACACATCATGATACATTTCCTCCGATTCTTATTGTTGCGCGTGGTACCAATCAAGTACCGCGCTTAAATTTTCCTGTTTGACCCGCTCTCCACCGTGGAGCATCATATCCAACATACCGTCCTCCTCCGGCGTGCGGTCTTTCTTTGCGGCAAGGCTCTTGCCGGCTGTCTTGACCATGATCTCCATCATGGGTCGATAAATGCCGTGCAGCTTTTTCACATTGAAATTGCCTTGCAGGGTGAACAGCGGAATGTCAACAGAGATCCCCGACTTTTTCCGCACGCTGTCCGTTTGTGTCCCGGTTTGCCCCATGCCGACACCGCAGACGGCGCGTACCCGGTAACGCTTTGCGGCCTCGGCATAGTCCTTGACAGAGCCTGCCATGATCCAGCCAAGGTAAATAACCTCCGCTCCGGCAAAGACTCGCTTCTTCGCTTCCGCAAGGGAATACACCGGAAGTCCGGTTTTCTGCGCCAGCAACTTAGCATAATGTTCTGTGCTACCGGTATTGGTGGTGTAAATAATTGCGTTCATAGAAACATTCCTCTCAAAAAAGTGAGACGCAGCGCATGATCGGCTTTGCGACCAGCACTGCGTCTTAGCGTCTGGCTTCTTTCGTCTCAATCGTGAAATTCTTTGCGTTGATGATGCTTTCGTGTCTGCACTTTGGGCAGAACAAAGGGAAGTCTTTCAACTCAGTTTCCCGAAATATTTGCAGCCGCGTTTTCGAGCCGCACCAAGGGCATAAAACCCACTGTTTTTTCTCTTCACGTTCCTTCATATCGTCTCCCTCTCCTTTCTGCAACAGGATTCGACCTTGGCAATGAACTGCTCAATATGTGCATCCAGCAAAGGAGCAACGGAATCTTTATCCTGCGCACCGTCGTAGACGCTGTAGAGTAGGTACATTGGCCCATAGAATTCCAGCGCCAGCTGCATGGCGGCTTCGTCAGTATCTGTCAGCTTACGAAAAATTGCCGCCATGTACTCCAGAGGCCCGCCCGCCAAGTAGTCGTAATGGAGCTGCGCCAGCTTGGGATCACGGTATTGCTCCAGTGTCAGCATCTTGCGGAAATTAGAGGAAAACGTCACCTTTGTCCAATGGTCAAACTGAGCCATACTGTATGCGCGGATTTTTGAAATCGGCGTGTGCAGGTAAGCCTCCGCAAAGCCGTCCGGCTCCGTCTCCGGCATTTCATAGCTTTCCGCACGTTCATAGTTCATCTCATTCATGCGTTCTACAATCCTGTCCAAAATCTCCTGTTTGCTGGTATAGTGCTTATACAGGGCGGCTTTCGTGAACCCCAACCGCCCCGCAATATCATTCATAGATGTTCCGAGGTAGCCGTTCTGAGCAAACAATTCCAGCGCTGTTTCCAAAATTCGTTCTTTCGTATCTCCAGCCATAATATTCCTCCTTGCAGGTAACCACTCGGTAACTCCTATTATAGTTACCGAGTGGTTACTTGTCAAGACCTGGTGAAAATTTTTTAGAGCGCAGCGCACAACAAACGTCAGCGAAAGGATTGAATCGACACGGTGAGATGTCGGGGGCAAGAAAGCGGCAAGCAATGCAAAGCGGTACCCACTTTGCGAAAACAGGCGGATTCCGTTCACACGGAACCCGCCTGTTTCATGCTTGTTGGGGCGCTGCCCCAATCCCCGCAGAACACAAAATGTGTGTTCTGGAACGCAGGATAAATCCTGCGGCTGCGCGATTTTGCAAATCGCTTGTGGGCGGGTAGCTTAACGCTGCTCCGCCTCTTTTTCCCGTCGTTCATTCGCTTCCTCCTGCTCCTTGTCCAGCTCCAGAATACGGTCGATATTGGCCTTGGCCGTCAGCAGCTCTTTCATTTCCTCACGGGCTTTTCGGTAGTCGGCGTAGGCCGCTTTCTTCTCCGCCAGCAGCTCGGCGTACTCGGTATTCAGCGCCTTGATGGTGGGCAGCTTCTTGAAGCCCAGTCCATCAAAATAGTTCTTTGCGGCCTTGTGGATCGTGATCTCGCTTTCATGCTCTGCAAGAAATTTCTTGGAGTACCCGGCCTTGCGATAGGCAACGTAGGTATCGCGGGTCTTAGCGTAACCCACGATATGCTCCCGCAGCACGGCAATCTCAGCCATGCGTGTTTCCGCAGATTTGATCCTTGCGGAAAGCTCGTTGAAGTGAGCGGACGCTGCCGCCGCTTTCTCTGAGAGAACGGCGTAATCTAAAAGCTCATGGTCTTGCAGATAGGCCACCGTCTGTGCCATCTGCTTCAAATTGAACAACGTCGCCCAACGCGCATAACCGGCACCCTTGCCAGCGCGTAATTTGGCCTGAATGTCCACCAGCAGATTCCCGCTGCGCTTTTCCGGTTTGACCGGCGCTGCGGCGCTCTTTCGCGGCGTATGCGCCTTTTCACCTGCAATCACCGCGCGGAGATCTGCGGGAGTATAACCGTCGCCGAGGGTATCCATGCGAATGGACTTTTTCTGTTCGCCGCCCAGCAGGGATGGGACTTTTTTGCCCTTGACCTCATACCCGGCCTGCCGCAGCAGCTCCAGCAGCGTTTCAAAGCTATCGGGCTTTTGTGTCAGCGCATCGTCAATGGCTGTGCAGATTCGCTCCCGGTGGGAGGGCTTCTTTTTGTCGCCCAGCCACTTGTTGTAGCTCTTGCCGTGGCGCTTCGGATTCTCCACGATGGAGTAGCCGTTCTCGATGCAGATGGTATCGTTGAGCCGCCGCACGGCGCGGCTGCTGCCCCAAAAGTTTCTGAATTTCCGGGTCTGGCTGAGTGCGGTGGAGTTCCAGATCACATGATTGTGAATATGGGCTTTGTCGATATGGGTGCAGACGATATAGGCGTGATTGCCCTTGGTGAAGCGCTTGGCCAGCTCACAGCCCAAACGGTTCGCTTCCTCCGGTGTGATCTCTCCGGGAACAAAGGATTGCCGAAGATGGTAGGCGATCACATCATCCTCGCCGCGCACCCTGCCGGTCTTTTGAATGTACTGATTCTTGGTGAAAAGAAACTCGGCGTCGGCGATCCTGCTGTCGCATTGCCAGCTCGTAATCAGCCTGCCGCCGTCCGTCTTTTGCGGATTTTCGGTGTAGTCGATGATGTCGCTGATGGCCTGTCCCACCGTGCGGCCTTTGCCGGTGTGCAGGGGCATCAGGCGCGTGGTTGCCATGTTGACACCTCCTTGAAAAGTCAAACGGCCTGCCGAAGCAGACCGTTTTATTCTTCATTTATCGGATTGATAGCGGATAATCGGAACCTGTTTTACCTTTCCTCCAATGGTTCGTCGTTCCAGAGCAAAGATCATATCAGGGGTGCGTTCGAAAAAGCCTTCGTCCTTTTTCCAGCTCATGCCGCATTTGCAATGCTGCAAGCCTATGAACTGCTGCTTCATCTTTCTGCCGCAGTTCGGGCAGACCTTATTACTGTTTCCCATATTATTCAGCCCGCGCTAATCTATATAGACTGCGGATGGATTCCACGACCGTATGCCACGACAGGTCGGCAGCATAGGAGAACTTCTTCTGATAAGCCTGCCACAGCTTTTCCATATTTGGGTCGGCCTCGACTTCATCAAAGGCCGCAGGCGCGTCGGCAAGATACTTCTCTGTACCGCGTTTCTTGGCCGTTGCAATGAGCGCCGCCCGGAGATCAGCAGGGACGATGCTCTGGCCGTGGAGCTGGCTCAGAATGTGCAGATCATAGAAATCTCTCATACGGGTGTTGGTGGTGGCGCGGGACACGACGGTTTCCAACTTCTCGGCCAAAACGGTTTCCAGATTGTATGCCCAAATCTCGATGGAGCGATCCTCCAGCATCAGCTTGAAGCTGTAACGCACCTCGCGGGGCGTAATGGCATCGCCGGTGGAAATGTCGATCTTGAGCGGCGTTATCACACCGTCAAACTCCGTTTCCATGCTGACACGGATGCCCGGATACTCGGCCTCGTCCATGATCTCAGAAATGCGCTTCACTCGAAACTCCACGCCATCGTCCACCGGCACGGAGATGATGGAGGCAATCATGTTTTCCACTTCCTCGATGCCGACCGTCGCACCCTTTACGGTCGCGTCAATGTCCATCGTGGAGCGGGCGTCAAGGCCGACCATTGCAGCCACCAGCATCCCGCCCTTGAGAATGAACTTGTCCCGGTACTCCGAAAGAGAAATGCGCTCCAGAAAGCGCTCCATCATGTAATTGCGCATCAGGATTTGTGCATCTGCGGATTTGTCCTTGGAGAGATTGCGGATCAGGTCTTTGAGCTGCCGCGCGGTCTTAATCATAAGAGTACCTCCAAATACTGCCGAAGCAGTTTTTCAACACGGAACATCTGCGCATAGCGCATCAGATTCCGTAAGTTCTTGTCTTTTCGTTTTGCGTATTGCTTGAGTGCATCCTGAAAGGTCTGCGTCTCGATCCCGCTGCGGCTGCGGATCAGATCGCAGATGGTACGCTCCATATCATAGACGGGAACGGGATTCCCGAACGGCGTGTTCATCGTGACGATCCCCACGTCATGCAATTCTTTCTTGATGGTGTAGACCTTGATGCCATCCGCTTGCAGACTGGCGGGATTGTAGCCAGTCTTGACCGTGATGGAATACGGACTCGGCTCCCGGTCGGTCAGGTCATGGAAAAACAATGCGCTTTCATGGGAGAATACGGCCTGCGCACAGCGAAGGTGCAGCAGGTACATGGCGTCCGTCCATGCGTCGGGCGAAACATAAACGCCGTGCGCTGCCTGCTCCACGCCGCGCTGCTTAGCGTAGGCGTAAAACGTGGACTTGGCAATACCGATTTCCAAAACCTGCGCGGTTTTGACGATCCCATTGTTTTGCTGAAAAAGCAGATCAAGCCGGTCGTAGGCGGTCATGTTATCACTTCCTTCTTGCTAATATTATATCCGAGATTAGCAAGAAAGTAAACAGCGATTTTAGAAAAGCAAGCCGAGGCGTTCGCCCCGGCTTGCACTTTAACTATGAATGAAGTTTTTCATGGCAGAGTTCACGTCTTGCAGCTTGCCAAGTCCCTGCACAGCCAGCATCGGAAGTCCCATCGGGCTGATCAGAAACGCCAGCACAAGGAGGATGATGCCGTTCTTTACGGAGTAGGTAATCAGCACGGCGAAAGCCAGCAGGGAGAGCAGTCCGCTTGCCAGCTTGAACACGAAGCCGGAACAGGACAGCAGCCCCGCGCACAGCCAAACGAACAGGGACAGGATAAGCGACAGCGGCGCAAAGAGAATTTTCAGGATGAACATTTTGCGGCCTCCTTTTCACAAAGTGCGGTCAGCGCGTCACGCTCTTTGGCGAGCTTTGCTTCTTCCTTTTCGGTCAGATCACGATCTCCACCCGTAATCTCCATCATGCGGAAATTCTCATAGGCATCCAGCAGAGAATCCAACAAATCTTCGGGCGTAGGGCAAAAGTCCACGGTGTTCCAGTCCTGACGGTGGTTGTCAAAACCCATGACCGTGTAGCCTCTGCTGGTCAGGATCACTTCAAAATCCGCATCGCGGGCGAGGTAGTCAGAAAATACCTTCAGCACAATTTCGTTTGTCAGCATGCGTTCCGCAGCTCCTTTCCAAGCGGTCAAATCTCTTTCTGATATTAGATTACTTTGCTCATTGGTGTTTTGCAAGGATGCGGCAAAGTCATACGAATAGTTTTCGCCTTTTGCCCGACATCTAACCATATCACATAATCCTTCTTTAGTACAGCTACCTGAACTAATTTTCTCCAGATGGGAAATATAATGTTGGTACAGTTACAGGGACGGGAGGTGTGGTACTTGCAGTTGAATGAAGCCGTCAGCAGGCGTTTGGTCGAGCTGATGCAGGAGCGCGGCATGACGCAATATCAGCTCTATATGAAAAGCGGCGTACCGAAGTCCACCATCGGCAATCTTGTGAACTGCGCATACCCGTCCATGAAGCTGCGGATCATCCACGAGCTTTGTCAGGGATTGGAGATCGACCTGAGCAGCTTTTTTGCCTCGCCGTTATTCGATGAAAATAATCTGGAACCGTAGAAGCTCCGATGCTGTTTTGCGTCGGGGCTTTTGCTTTTGTACGGGCAGGGGCAGCGGTCATTCCGCCGCCCCTGCGACTTATTTCAGTGCCGCCAGCGAGGAAACGATTTTCTCTGCCGCCGTCCATATCCGTTCCTGACTTTGCTGAATGTCCTCCAGATCGGTTTCGTAGATGCGGCCTGTTTCGTGGGCGCGGCGGGTGAGTTGGTTGAGGTTGTTGCTGGAATACCGAAGCAGCGACACCAGCTCCCGCAGCTCCGGAAGATCGAGCTTTACCACATATCCGTCAATCGCCATCTTGCGGAGATATGCCGCCATGTTGGTGGTGCCGAACTGCGCCATCTTCGTTTCAATCATTTCCCGCTCCTGCGGTGTAACGCGGAATTTAAGCTGAATGTCCCGTTTGCGCTTTGCCATCGCTCAACGCTCCGGGGATTTGGACTTCGCCGAAATTTTCGGCGAAGTTGTTTCAGGCAGCTTTTTCAGCATATCCCGGACAGAGGTTTTCTGCTGCTCCTGCGCGTAGGCTTTGCGGGTCTGGCTGAGAAACAGATCGACCAAACCGGGATGGCTGCTGACGGCCAGATAGCAGTTGCGGTCAGTACCCCATGCGTCGGGATTGGCGGGGATGGACATGGCGTTTGCCCAAGCCCTGTTGTCGGGAGAATAGCGTCTGTCCCAGTCCGCTTGACAGACGGTGATGGCAAGGATATGAAATGCGCGGCCATAGCCAAACTGCTGCACCACCTGATCGACTGCCGCTGTATCCAGCCGGTTATCCCGGTAGTGGTCGCGGATGGTGGCTTCGATCGCTTCCTTGCAGGCCGTGTTCGCCTGATTGGAAGCGCGGTAGGCCGCAAGCTCGTCATGCTCTCTGGCGTAGGCCGCCGTGTGCTTGTAAACAGGAATATTTTTCATCATCGTGCCTCCATTTCTTTCTTGTGGGGCTTTTCCGGTGCGCCATGAACAGGCGGCGCTTTCAACCTGTCCAGAACGGAAGGCCGCGCCGATTTTGCAATCGCTTGCTCAGGCTGTGGCTGTCCCTTGCCGTCCAGATTCAGCTCCATATCCAACTCAATGAGCCGCGCCGTTTTCACGGCCAGCTCCTGCTCCTGCGGGAACAGCTTACCAACCTCGGTCTTTGCCGCTGCCTGCTGGTTATAGAGGTTTTCAAGCTGCTCCTGAACGCTGCGCAAACGCTCCGGCATTTTATCCAGCGCGTTCTCAATGCGGACAAGGTTGCCTCTGGCATCCGAACCGAGTTCAACGCGATGGGTCATCTGGCCTTTCAGCGTCAGCGTGTACGTTTTCCACATGGAATCAAAAGCAACGGACATGGTAAAGCCGCGATAGCTGCCGATCTGTACCGGGTCTTTGCCCTTGACCTCCTTGCAGGTGTCCAGTAGCGCGGCTCCGGCGTTTTCCTTATCGGTGAGCCGGTCGCCGCGAATCTCCATGCCGACAAAGCCCTCTGCCGGGAGCGGATGCGCCGCGAGGGTCTGCATATCCGCATCCAGCCCACGAACAAACCCCTTGTGTTCTTCTATCTTTTCCGGGAAGTATTTCAGCAGACTGTCCTCCAAGCGGAATTGCTTGCTGTTGTGGTCTGCTTTCATAATTTTGAGCTTGGACACCTCAATGTCCAAATCCATACGCTCCTTGATGCGGGGATCACCGGCACACAGCGCCTTGATCTCCGCAAAGGACAGCGCCGTAGCGTCCACGTCCTCGCAGGAGCGAACCGGGGATTTTGAGGTCATGATCTGAGAGATGAATTTCTGCTTATTTTCCACCGTTTGCCAGAGGTAGGCGTCAAACGTCCCTTCGGTTACATAGCGGCATACATGAACGAGCTTGTTCTGATTGCCCTGACGCTCAATGCGGCCTTTTCGCTGTGTGAGATCACGGGGACGCCACGGGCAATCCAGATCGTGAAGTGCGACCAAACGATCCTGCACGTTGGTGCCCGCGCCCATCTTGGCCGTGCTGCCCATCAGGACGCGCACCTGACCGCTGCGTACCTTTGCGAACAGTTCCCGCTTTTTGACCTCCGTATTGGCATCGTGGATGAACGCGATCTGCTCCGGGGGCATACCGGCGTCAATGAGTTTTTGACGCACATCCTCATAGACCGTGAACGGCGTTTCCGCGCTTTCCTCCAATGAAATCGCGCTCTCCAGCGCATGAATTTCCGGGCTGTCCAGCGTACCGGGGGAAGCCTTTGCCGCCCGCTGCGAGGGCGTGGTCTTTGGCGTAGAAATGTCGCAGAACACAAGCTGTGTCAGTTTTTCCTCCTCGCCGTCGCGCCAGTATTGGAGAATGTTCGCCACGCACTGATTGACCTTGGTGGTTTCCTCGTCGGGGAGCATGGGATTGATGATGCGCTGGTCAAGCCCCAGCTTGCGTCCGTCCGAGGTGATTTTGAGCATATTGTCCACATCCGGGCTGACCGCACCGCTGTGTACCTTGGACGCTCGTTCCGAAAGGGCTTTCACCATGTCCTGCTGGATCTGCGTGGGTTTTGTGGCGATGGTGTGATACGCAACCTCCGGCGTGGGTAAGTGGAGCTGATCCGCCGTTTTGATGTCGGCGACCTCTTTGAACAGGTTCATCAATTCGGGCAAGTTGAAAAACTTTGCAAAGCGCGTCCTTGCCCGGTAGCCGGTGCCCTCCGGGGCAAGCTCCAGCGCGGTGGTGGTTTCACCAAAGCGGCTTGCCCAGCAATCGAAGTGGCCCATACCCATCTCTTGCAGCCGGTCATGCTGCAAATAGCGCTGGATGGTATAAAGCTCTGTCATGGAGTTGGAAACCGGGGTGCCGGTGGCAAACACCACGCCGCGCCCGCCGGTCAGCTCATCCATGTAGCGGCACTTTGAGAACATATCCGAGGATTTCTGCGCATCGGTGGTGGAAAGCCCTGCCACGTTGCGCATCTTTGTATAGAGGAAAAGATTTTTATAATTGTCCGACTCGTCCACAAACATCCTGTCTACGCCGAGCTGTTCAAAGTAAATCACATCATCCTTGCGGTCGCTGGCTTGCAGCTTTTTCAGCCGCGCCTCCAGCCCCTTTTTCGTGCGCTCCAAGCTCTTGATGGTAAAGCTGTTGCCGCCTGCGAGCTTGGTATCCTGAATACCATCGGTGATTTCCTCAATCTGCTGGTGAAGGAGCTGTTCCTGCCGCTCCGGACTGATGGGGATACGCTCAAACTGGCTGTGGCCGATGATAACGGCGTCATAGTCGCCGGTGGCGATACGGGCGCAGAATTTCTTGCGGTTGTGGGTTTCAAAGTCCTTCTTGGTAGTGACAAGAATATTGGCCGAAGGGTAGAGCCGCAGAAACTCGGACGCCCACTGTTCCGTCAGATGGTTCGGCACGACAAAAATGGATTTCTGGCACAGTCCCAACCTCTTGGATTCCATCGCAGAGGCTACCATTTCAAAGGTTTTTCCCGCGCCAACTTCGTGTGCCAGCAGCGTATTCCCGCCGTACAGCACATGGGCGATGGCGTTTTTCTGATGCTCCCGGAGGGTGATTTCCGGGTTCATACCGGAGAAAACGATGTGGCTGCCGTCATACTCGCGGGGACGAGTGCTGTTCATTTCCTCGTTGTATTGCCGTACCAGCGTTTCGCGCCGCTCCGGGTCTTTCCAAATCCAGTCCTTGAACGCATCCCGGATAAGCTGCTGCTTCTGCGCGGCAAGGGTGGTTTCCTTGGCGTTGAGGACACGGCGCTCCCGTCCGTCTGCATCCTCAATGGTATCGTAGATACGAATGTCGCGGAGATTCAGCGCATCCTCCAGCAGCCGGTAGGCGCTGGCACGGTCTGTGCCGTAGGTGGTGAATGCCGCCACGTCGTTGTAGCGCACCATGCTCTTGCGGGAAACCTGCCATTCTGCGGTGTACGGGACATAGCTGATCTCGATCTGTCCGCGCAGATAGCGAGGCGTTTCAAAGGTTTCATACATGAATTGCTCGATGTACTTCTTGTCAAGCCATGTCGCACCCAGCCGCACCTCAATCTCGCTGGCTTCAAGGTCTTTCGGCTGGGCAGCAATCAGGGCGTCCACATTCCCGGCAAAGAATGGGTCGCGCGCTGCTACACGCTGCGCGGTGCGGAGCTTCTGCCGGACGTTGCCGGAGAGATATTCGTCCGCCGTCTGCCAGCCCTTCGCCCAATGCTCGCCGCCGTCCTGCAAGTCAAACGGGCCGCTGTTTGGTTCCTTGTAAATGACGCCCTTCAAATCCTCAACAATCTGTGGAATCTTTTCACTGCCGCCCATAAGAGAGGACATGAAGTCGAGATCGACACAGGCTTTTTCTCCGATGCAGACAGCAAGGGCTTCACTGGCGGTATCCACAGAATCTACGCTGCGCTGCTGCTTGATGGTGCGCTTGTGGAACATATCCGCCTTGCGCTCCAGCTTTCCGTCGTCATCCAGCACTTCCAGTGAACACAGGAGGTAGTAAGAGGAATCGTCAGAGAACGCAAGACGGTTCGCACGGTCATTGATTAGGCCGTGTTTTGCGGAGAACGCATCATAGAGGCGGTTTAGCTCGGTCTGCGCTTCCTGAATCCGGCTTTCTGCGCTGTACTCGTCCATTTGCAGGGCAATCAGCTCATTCACGCAATCCCGCAGCGCGACCATGCCCTTGACACGCTCGGCGGCGGTGGCGTTCAGCTCCGGTTTGACCATGCGGCTGTTTTCCCGGTAGTACACCTCGTCGTCCACCACGGTGTAGGAGTAGTTTTTCACATTGGGGTCTGCGGGGATAGACGTGTCGATCTGTTCGCCCTCGCCCAGCTCTGGCAGTTCCGCCTCCTGATAGGTGCCGCGAATGTTTTTCACGGCATCATGGAGCTGATCTGCAAGTGCCAGCCCCTCAATGGGAACAACGGTGAAATCCTGCTTGCCGTATTGGGTGCTTTCGGAGGTCTGCCTGCCTAAAATCATCTCCGGGTGGTCAACAAAATAGCGGTTGATGGCAAAGCCATCCTCGTTCTGGCCGAGGTGTACCCAATCCGGTTCGATCTCAATGGGACGGTCACGCTTTTGGAGAAAGAGAATGTCCGAAACCACATCCGTACCGGCGTTGGCGCGGAACGCATTGTTGGGCAGACGAATGGCACCCAGCAGCTCCGCCCGCTGCGCGATGTACCTGCGGACTTCGGGCGATTGCTTGTCCATCGTGTAGCGGGAGGTCACAAACGCAATCACGCCGCCCGGACGCACTTGGTCGAGGGTTTTGGCAAAGAAGTAGTCGTGAATGGAAAAACCGAGCTTGTTATAAGCCCGGTCATCTACCTGATATTGTCCGAACGGGACGTTGCCCACGGCGAGGTCGTAAAAGTCTTTTCTGTCCGTTGTTTCAAAGCCCGCGATGGTAATGTCCGCCTTGGGATAAAGCTGCTTGGCAATACGTCCGGTGATGCTGTCCAGCTCCACGCCGTAGAGCTTGCTGCCCTGCATCTGCTCCGGCAGCAGGCCAAAAAAGTTGCCAACGCCCATAGACGGCTCCAGAATGTTACCGCTCTGGAAGCCCATATTGCCGACCGCTTCATAGATTGCCTTGATGACGGTGGGGCTGGTGTAGTGGGCGTTCAGCGTGGACGCTCTGGCCGCAGCGTATTCCTCCGGGGAGAGTGTGGCGTACAGCTCTGCAAACTCGTCCGACCAGTTTGGCTTATTCCCATCGAACGCATCGGCCAGACCGCCCCAGCCCACATAGCGGAAGAGGATTTCCTGCTGCTCCGGGCTGGCCTGTAAGCCCTCAAACTCCAGCTCTTGCAGGAGGCGGATCGCCGCCATATTTGCCCGAAACTTTGCTTTTGCGCCGCCGACGCCGAGGGTATCATCGGTGATGTGGAAATTCTGCGCGTCGCGGTGGCTTGCCGCCTTGAAGTCAGCGTAAGCGGCCTGCTCCGCAGCGGCAACGCTGTGAAAGTCCTGCCACTCGCCGTCAATGGGGATGGATACCGCAGGACGGTGTGCGGGAGGCTCGTCGATCTCGGCCTGTGAGATGGCATCATCAAAATCAGGCACAAACTCGCCCATTTCCGAGAGTGCCGCGCGCCCTTCCTGCTCCAGAATCAGCCTTTCTTCATCGCTCATGGCGGGCGGTTCAGGCTCGGCGGGTTCCGCAGAGGGCGGGTCATGCTCCGGCTCGTCAAAGCGCAGGGTGCGAATCTCCACATCATAGGGGAGGTTGTTTTTGTCAGCGGGATACACCGCCACGGTCTGCTCGGTGTAGGCGGGTGCCTGTTCCGGCTGCGGATACCGCTCCATGAGCCGTGCGAAGCTCTCCCTGCTCTCCGCACGGGAAACGGGATAGCGAAGCGACGGATCGCGGAGAGAAATATCAAAAAGACCGATGCTCTCAATAATAAACGGCTTGCCGTCCTCCAAATATACCGTATCGCCTACGGAATACGGGAACGGTTCTCTCTGCGGGACAGGAGCTGTTTCGGGAACGTCTGTAACTGCTTCCTCTGGCTCATGCCAGCGGTATTGCTCCACATCCTCATCCGAAACATGAATGAGGTCGCTGAAATCGAGGTTTTCCAGCTCGTTGGTAATAATCTCTTGCAAAGAGCCGTACTGCCGGGTTTCCAGATGCTCGTCATCCAGATAGCGCTCCAGCCGGTAATTCACAAGGTCAATGTTCACCTGAATGGGAATCTCATCGTCGGTGACGGTGGTGTAAGCGACGCCAATCTTGGTGGGGTCGCTGAAATCCGCCTCTGAGCCGTATTCACTCCGGCAGAAGTCGGAGATCAGTCCCTTTGCACGTTCCATGAGCGCCTGCTCCGCAACACGCTCCGCATCCTGCATCACACGCTGGATAAATGGATCGCTGTTCAGCTTTTCGGGGTCAACTACTTTGCCGCCCATGATGCCGCGCTCGGCGAGGGTTTCCCGAATGACAACAGGGTCAATATCATCGAAATTGTCGCGTTCCGCCTCGGTGTAGAATTTATCCTCGCGGATGAGCTGCGCCAGTCGCCGCTGCACCTTCGGCCATGTCAGTTCGGCGGTTTCTGGGCTTCCAGCGCGGACGATAAAGAGATTGTTGCCCTCCTTGCCGCCGTACTCGTGAGCAAGCCATGCAGCAGTTTCTTTTTCACGTCCGTGCTGCTGCATATACCGCACTACGGCGTGTTTGCTCTCGATATTTTCGTTCCATGCACGGAGTGCATCGTCTATATCGTCCTGCGAGAGCGGTCGCAGCAGATCGTGAAGCCGCTCATAGGTTCCCTCAAAAACCTCCTGATGTAAGCGGCTGCGGAATTCTGGAACATCCGAAAATAGCCGGATAAGCTCCATATCTTTTGAATTGAGAACGGCACGGCGCACAGCGGCATTACACTCGATTTCCGCATTTTCCCGGTCAGAGTGACCGCAGGCGTTGCGATAGGCCGTATCCTCCGAAACCGCTGCCATCACCACCGGCCTGTAATGCTCCAAACGTTCCTGCACCGTGGGCTGAACTTGCTCTGCGGCGGGGTCGCGGAACACCCTCGTGCCGTCCGCGCCGAACTCTGCTTCATAAGCATTGATGGCGGCTTCTGCTTCATGGTCGATAGAGCGCAGCGTGTAAATGTGGCGCTCACCTCTAAAGTCTGGCGCTTCGGCAATCGTCACATCATACTTATCGCGCAATTTCTCTACATACATCTCTAAATTGTGCGACGGTACGCCGCACATCTCCACACGGCCAGCGCCGGGTATCTCTCTTGTGGTAAGGTTGAGGTCAAGCAGCTCCGCCGCCTGTTTTGCGTCCTCGCCGTAAATCTCAAAGAAATCGCGCACCTGAAACAGCACGATGTCGTCCGGGTGGGCTTCCTTGATGGTGTTATAGCTGTCGTAGGCGGTGTATCGCACCACATCCTGTGCCTGCGCCTTATCATAAAGCGCCTGTTCGTCTGGTGTAAAATAGCGGTTCATCCGAATCAGCTCAGAGATACGTGAAGCGACCTTGTTCCAATTCATCTGAACATCTGCACAGCCCGCTTTTTTCAGCGTGATGCCTTTGCTGCCGTGATCTTCATAGCTGCCGCTTTCTCTGGATACGGCATGGGTATGCCCGCCGATGCCGTACTCCTTTTTCAGAAAATCGGCATTCTCCTTGGGAGTGTGCGAAGTCTGGAAAAACGCATAGATGCGGGTCTTTCCACCCTCAAAGCTGCTCCCGTTTGCAAGAGAAGCCGCAATTTCATCTTCGGTGATAAACCTGCCGGTTTCTGGAATAGCCTCCATATCGGAGCGGAATTCCTTTCGCGGAAGGGACAAATCTTCCAAACGTGTGAGAAGTGCCTGCGACTTGTGGTAATGGAAGCGCAGCAGCGCACGGTTTTCGCGGTAGGCGTCCATGAATACCTTGTATTCCGACAGGAGCCTATCCCGGAACGCCGGATTCAGCAGATCGTCCGTCAGACGCTCCGTTTCCTCTGGAAAGCTGGTGCTATGGATATTACCCAAGCAGGACAGATACCCCAGCGACTTTGCTTCATCCGAGAAATCGTGATAAAGGTTCCAGACATCCACAGCAATACCCAGCCGCTCATAGCGCGGGGCTTCCGTGACCTCAAGATTGGTGGCAAATGCGCCGCCGTCCAGAAGCTCCTCAATACGCTCCGCCGCATCTGCCCAGCCTATCACTTGGGCAGAACGAAGATAGCGAGAGGTATCTCCGGTTGCAATATGGATACCATCGTCCCCGTACCATGCGGAAAGCCTGCCGTTATCCGTAATCAGGCCGTTGCCGCCGTAGTAAAGAGCTTTCAGAAATGCCGCGCGATCCTCTAAAGGTTTTTGCTTGGAGAATTCCGCAGCAATTTTCATCCGCGCTGCATCCGCATTACCGCCCGCGCGCAGGATGTGGTCAGTATCATCCTGAGAAATGAACATAGAAAAAGCGGAGGGTGTTACACTCTCCGCTTCTGCGATAAATTGAATTTGTTCTGCCTCTGAGGGGAAGAAGGACATCTGCGCCCCAGCAGGGGCATCGAACATATTTAGCTGAACACCAGCTCCGTGAGGATCGTTTCCTCGGCCTGCGCTTTCAGCGTGTTCATCAGCCCTACCCACTTCATCGGGTCGCTGGCTTTCAGCGCTTCCGTCACGCCCGCTGACTTCATCAGCTCCGGCATCATCTGTTCCAGTCGGTTGTTCGCTGCCTCGTCGATCTCCCGCAGATGGGGGTACAGCCTCTCGGACAGCAGCAGGCTGTTCCACAGCACCGGACGATGCTCCTTCAGGTAATTCTTCCGCATCCTGCCGTACTTGCCCAGCGGGGTTTGCGGCTGCTCGGTCAGGCTCAGATCGGGAATCAGATAATCCCCGCTGCGGGTGTAGGTCAGTTTGCTCATGGCTTTCGCTCCTTTCCGCGATTTTCTCGCGCTCGTAATTCTTGATGGTGACTTCGATCTGCCGCAGCACCAGCTCGCTGGACTGGCTGATGGCCGTTCCAAGAGCGGCGACGGTCTGCGGGGTGTTGAAATCAAAGACGTTCAGAAAATCCTCATGCTCGAAGTAATCTCCCGGCTGCATCCCACAGCGGGACAGCAGCGCATAGGTGGTGCTGACAACGGCGGCGTTCCGAAAAGCGGCTCCGATGTTGAAATCATCATAACCTTCCAGAAAGGAACCGTCAACGATGCCGACAATATCGCGCCGGTTATCGTGCCAGTATTCATCTACAAGCTGCGCCGCCACACGCTCCATCTGATCGGCAAGTCCGTTTTCACCGGAAACGTCGAAGCGCTGCTCCAGCGCCGCAGATACCACCTCACGATGCTCCTGCCGGTATTCCCAAAGATAAGGGCGGCGAGAGTTCTCGCCGCCGCTGGTGTCGGAAACATCAAATACATATCGGAGTTTGGGTTGGTCGCTGCTGGTATCCACAAGGGCGATGCCCTTGCTGCCTTGCCGCACATAGCGGCGCATCTGCTTATTCCAGAGGTCGTATTCCGCGCAGGCCGTGGCTTCCGGGCGCTGGGCGAAGATCATGAGCTGCTCGTTGTAGGGGTACTTATACAGCCTTGCGGCGGTGGTCAGAAATGCCGTCCACTTCTGGTAGCTTCCCGTGATCTGCTCCGCCGTGCGGTCTGCCATCTGCGCATAGAGCTGCACTTTACTCGGCATCCATATCCTCCTTTTCAAAATCGGGGAACAGGTCAAGCGCGTCGTATTCCTCGTCGCTCATCCCGCGCAGCTTTGCGATGGCGCTGTCCGTCAGCTCCCGCAGCTCCGTTTCATCGGCGGCGAGATAGCCGCGCATTTCCTCCAGCGCGGCGATCAGGCCCGTGCGGGTGCCGGTGTTGTAGAGGCTCATAAGCTGCCGTTCTTCAAATGTGATGTTCATATCAAAGCTCCTTTTCCGCGCTCTTTTTCGGCGCTGTTTTGTGTGGACGTTCTTGAACAGGCTGGTTTTTGAGCTGCTCCAGCACGGAGGGTTTGCGTTCACCGGCGTCCCGTTCCCGATGGGCAGCCGCCGCCAAATCCATCAGAGAGATGGACATACCAGCCTTAACCTGCGCTTCAAGGTCGGCAACGGTGGGCAGTTTGGGGCCGTTGTTGATAATGCCGTCGATCATGCCGTAATCATCCTCCATCGACATTTCGGCGGCTTTCAGGTAATTCTCCGGTTTCTGAAAGGCGGGCAGCTCCTGAAATCCCATGCTGTCACAGTAGTGATAGGATACCTTGCCGTCCTGTTTCAGCGCAACGATGTCGCTGACGGAGAGGCTATGTCCCACAAAATCGCCGGGGCGCTCGTCGTTGAAAATGTAGAAGAAGTTTTCAAGGATTCTGCCGGTATCATCGTCCGGGTACACCTCACGGGTATAAATGGCTTCATAGTTGGCCGGGTCAGGCGGTGCGGCAAGACTGCCGAGGCTGGCAAAACGCAGCTCGACCGGTGCGTCCCGGCGCAGTTGATAGATCGCCATAGAATCGGTGGGGCTGTTCAAAAAGCGCTGTTCCACATCGCGGGGCGGGATATGGCCTTTGACCGCATCCCAATCCGGTTGTGTGATCCCGAACATTCCGTCATGCTTGATGATGTCCTCGGCCTCAAAAACCATTTCTTCGGCGTTGTCGGGATGGAGCATATAAACCGTGATGTCATGCTCCAGCAGCTCCAGCGCCCGGTCTTTGGAAAGCGGGAGCATATCGCCGTCCAGATACCCATAGCTGCGCATATCGTCCACCGTCAGCGTGGGGTCGGGCATCGGGGTGGCCTGTTCCAGCTCTGGCGAAGTTGGAAGTGTGCCTGCGGCACGAGAACCGGCCTCCTCGTGAACAACCTGATTGTCGTCCGATGACAATTCGAGTGAGTACAAAATCCCTGCAAACTTGTTTGACAAAACTTCAAACGGCACGGTCTTATCATAGCCATGTGTTTCGCAGATACGAATCGCAGCCGCCAAAAGAAAGTTTACATCATCGTCATGTACTGTTCCGCTTTCCAGAAGGTGTAGAGTGTCCTTGTCGTAAAGTTCATAGGCATATTTTGCACCATCTTCTGTTATGCGAAGATGCTTGCTCCCACCATCAACCGCATACCAACGCTCATTAGCGTCGAGTTCCTTTAAGGAAGTGTGACTTTTCTGAAATGCCTCAACTTCCAACAGCAGCTCATTCGCTCTGTGCGCGTATTCATCGCTCTGCTCAAGTGTTTCGGACAGGAAGCCTTTTATCTCATCTGCTCCTGTCAACAGATCTTCGTAGAAATGCTGGAGGCAATCTTCCTGACTTGCAAATTCGCTGAGAAAGGCAAGGCCATTCGCATCGAGATACAGCTCTGAAATGCTTTTTGCCAAGTCAGCCGCAGACATATTGCTGTTCTCTTTTAATTGGCTTTCCGCTTGCTCGGATTTCTCCACAGAAATGCCGCGCTCCTTGCAAATCTCCGCAAAATGCCGGTCAATGTCCGTAATCAGCTCGGAAGCCGTCTTGTTGATGGTTTCCAGACTGGCGCGAAGCTCTTTCAGCTCCTTGCCCTTTGACCATGTGGCGATATAGCCGAAGCTGTTTTCTCCCGTTTCAATACCGTAATACTGGCAGACCGCATAGGAGATGCTTTCGGCCTCGACCTCCTCGGTGTTGCGGCTCTTTTCTCCGGGGACAAGGATCGTCTCACCATCGTCCGCAAGCTCTGTCATGTGTTCATAGTCGTGGAGCTTGGCGTGAGCAATCTCATGGACGGCGGCGCATACCGTCTGCACCTCACTCATACCGGCGCGGATGGTGATGCTCTGCGCCTTAATGCTGAAAAAGCCATCTGTGTCATGCGCAACGGGCTTTATCTCTATCGGAACGGGAGAAGCGCGGCGCAGCGCCTCCATGAAAACCTCATACTGCTGCACATTGCCGCTCAGATCAGCGGCAAGCTGGGGCAAGGGCTTTCCCGCAGTCTGTGACACATCAAAGACGGATACCACCTTGAACATAGGGATTCGGATTTCCTTTTCCTCAATGATGGCCTTGCCATCCGCATCCAGCACCGGCGCATTGGTTTCCGGGTCGGTCTTGATTTCCTCGACCTTTTTCTTATAGGGAGTAGGAGCGATGATGCGGATACCTTTTTCGCCTTTCAGGACGTTCCTGCCGAACTGATCGCGCCACTTGTTGAAGCCCGCCACATGGGTGGCGTCGGGGCGCTGCATATAGATGAGCATGGTGTTGTTGACCGAGTAGCGGTGAAAGCGGCTCATGGTGGCAAGGTACTTCCGGTACTTATCGCTCTCGAACAGCTCCTTGATGCCGTTTTCGATGCTGTCAACGATTTCCCGCATCCGGTCTTTGTTGGTTTGCTTTTCAGCCATGATGATCTCCTTTCAAAAAATAGCGCCCCTGCGCAGAAGAAAACACATCCTGCACAGGGGCAATTCTCCGCAGATAGATGTTGTTTTCGGGCTTGCGGATAGAATGTCTCAGCCCCTTGGGATTTCGCATGGAAAAAGCCTTGCAGCATGGGGCTTTTTCGGCCTCTATTTGCGGAGGTTCCAGTATTGTTCACGCTTCCGTTTGGCGTCCTGCTTTCGGCGCTCCTGCTTGGCGCAGACCGGGCAATACTTGGCGCGGTTGGAGGAAGAATAGACCGGCTTACCGCAGACGGCGCAGCGCTTTCCCGGCCTTTCCCGCATCACGTCGGCCAGCAGCTCATGGTCGGCGGGAAGCACCGCGTTTCGGAACCAGTTGCACAGCAGCGAGTAGGAAATACCCTGTACGCAGACGCAAGGCTCTCCATCATCCAGCGCGAGGCAGTTGCCGTGATCATAATTACAGCAGAGCTTCCGAATGAGCTTTTTGGAGCGGCGGAGCTGCTTGTGATCCATACGCGGCGCATCAGCCATTGTCGAACATCATCTTATAGCCCGTGCGCTGTCCATCGTCCTCCAGAAGAACGCTGGCATCATAGGTTTTCCCGGTCTTTTCGGAGTAGCAGCCTTTCAGCGGGGCGCGGCCATTTTTCAAAAGCGCAGCGGCAAGGGATTTTGTCAGCACCTTTTTCTTGGCGGTGAAAAAGCGGCTGTTTTTCCAGAGAACAAAGGAACAGGCACGGTTCTCGCAGAAAAAGCCTTTCGGTGATTCCGTCACCTCGGCTCCGCAGCGGGGACACTTGCCGACCACCTCACGCCCGGAGGGGAACAGGACTTCCGTACCGGGGATGGGTTTGTAGGTCTGCACCAGCTCATGTAGCATGGCGGCGATCCCATCCATGAAGCTGTCCGGGGCGATTTCACCGCGCTCGATCTCTTTCAGGCGGTGCTCCCATTCAGCGGTGAGCTGCGGAGACTGGAGCTGTTCAGGCAGAACGGTGATAAGCGCCGTGCCGGTGGAGGTGGGCAGCAGATTTGTGATCTTTTTGGACTTCCTGCGCTCCACAAAACCGGAGGACACCAGCTTTTCAATGATACCGGAGCGGGTCGCCGGGGTTCCGATGCCCTTGCGCTCGGCATCATCTGGCATATCCTCCTTGCCCGCGTTTTCCATCGCGGCCAGCAGCGTATCCTCGGTGAAATGCTTGGGCGGCGTGGTTTTTCCGGTCTTGACCGACGCGGCAGATACGGAAAGCGTCTGATTATCCGTTACCACCGGCAGCGCGGGCGCTGCCTCCGTCTGCTCCTGCTCATAGCGCTTCCAGCCGGGAGCAAGGACGGTTTTGCCCTTGGCGGTGAAGCTCAGACCGGCACAGTCCACCGTAATGACCGTTTCTGCGTAGCGATGTGGTTCATCCACCGCACGAAGCAAGCCTCTTGCCGCCAGCTTCAGCACCTCGCGTTCGCCCAGCGGCAGAGAGGCCATATCTACCTTTTCCGCGCTGATGGTGGGAACAATGGCGTGGTGATCGGTGACTTTTTTACTGCTGCATACCTGCTTGGCGCAGATGGTCGGCGGCTTCTCCATGCCGCAGACAGCGGCAGCGGCGGCGACAAGGCCGGGGACGCTGCCCTCCATATCGTCGGTCAGATAGCGGCTGTCGGTGCGCGGGTAGGTACAGAGCTTCTTTTCATAGAGCGCTTGGAGATAGTCGAGGGTCTGCTGAGAGGTGTAGCCGAGAACGCGGTTGGCGTCGCGCTGGAGGGAGGTCAAATCGTAGAGCGCGGGCGCTTTCTCAGACTTTTCCTTGCGCTCCACGCTTTTGACGGTTACTGCCTTGCCATTGCAGGCGTTGGCGATGGCGTCGGCGTCCTTCCTGTCCTTCATTCGGCCTGTCGTGGCGGGAAAGCCGCAATCGAGCTGGACGGTGTAGAACGGTTCTGCCACAAATGCGGAGATCTCCGCCTCGCGCTGTACCAGCAGCGCCAGCGTGGGCGACATGACGCGCCCGATATTCAATGTGCGGCCATACGTCAGGGAGAAATACCGCGTGGCGTTGATACCAACCAGCCAATCAGCCTTGGCGCGGCATAGGGCAGATTGATGCAGGCCGTCATAGTCGCGCCCAGACTTAAGCTGCTGGAAACCGCTGCGGATGGCATCATCCTCCATGGAGGAAATCCAAAGCCGCAGAATCGGCTTGGAGCATCCCGCAAGGCAGTAAACCGTGCGGAAGATCAGCTCACCCTCGCGCCCCGCGTCGCAGGCGTTGACCACCTCTGCCACATCCTCCCGGCGCATCAGCTCCCGCAGAATGTCAAACTGCTTCTGCTTTTCAGAGCGGACGATGAAGCGGAACGAGGTAGGAATGATGGGCAGCGCCGCCAGCGTCCATTTGGCATCATCGGCATTGTAAACGGCGGCGTCGGCCAGCTCTGCCAGATGCCCGAAGCACCACGACACGATGTGCCCGCCGCCCTCCAGATACCCGTCATACCGTGATTTAGCACCCAGCACGGCGGCGATGCTCTGCGCCACGGATGGCTTTTCGGCAATCACAAGGCGCATGGTGCAGCCTCCATTCTCTTTACGTCACGGTAGCAGGGACGAACGCAGCTCTGTCCGAAGCGCTTACAGCCATAGCAGAAGTGTTCCTTGGCAGCGGCGGGAGGGCTGTCCTCCCGCGCTGCTTTCGGCTTCTGGATCATCAGGCGTTCCAGCGGGTTATTGGTGAAATATCTCATGCGTCTGTATCCTCCGTAGTATCCTGTTCCGGTTCGCCCTCATACGGCTCAAACTCATATTCGTCCTCGTCCTCGCCGTAGTCATAATCGTCCAGATCGGCGCTGCCCTTGGTCTGCGGCTTGGCCTTTTTCTGCTTGAAGAAGTAGAACGCGGCACCGCCGCCCAGCGAGACGATCAGCAGAACGACAAGGATGCCGCCCATGCCGCTCTTTTTCTCCGGTTCCTCGGCGGCGGGTTCTGTCGGCTCAGCGGGGACTTCTGGCTTTGCTTCCTTGCCCACGCACTCGGTCATGTTGACCGCGCAGACGGGGCAGGATGTATTGACCGTACCGGCCACGCATTTGGTGGTGCAGGAGCAAGTGGCGGGCGTTTCTTCCTCGCCGGTCAGCGCCATCAGGTCAGCCTCATCCACCTGATTTAAGAAGTGGACGGTTTCTTCGCCCTCATCGTCACGGTCAATAATCATGTAAAATACATTGCCGTTCTTGCTTTCCAGTGTTATGAACTGTTTCCCCACCTTGGTACTGGAGCCAATATCGTCGATCAGCGTCAGATTGCCGTCCGGTGTCAGCGCGTCGCTGCCGCCTGTCATGCTGCCGACAAGGAGCTGCCAGAGGTCGGCCAGCTCTTTTTCATCAAACGGAAGCGTAATGCCGCCGATGCTCGCGGTACTGTCAGCGGCATCGGTAACGGTCAGATAGCCGCCGTACACATAGCCCACACGGGCGGGCAGCAGGATTTTTACCCAATCGCCGTCCCTGCCAATCACATCGACCACCGTGCCGTTGGGGAGCTGCGTAAACGCGGTGTTGTCCAGTCCCGCGCCGGTGCGGACGTTCAGGTTGCCGCCGTTGGTCGTGACCGTGCCGATCTGTTTTGTTTCCTGTGCGTCTGCGGCGCTGCTTTCGGCGGTGGGCAGCGCATCATCAGGATAATCACCGCCGCTGGCAAAGGCGGAAACGGGGAGAATCCCGATGCACAGGATCATCAGCAGCAGACTGATAAAAATGCGTGGTGTGTTCTTAGTCATGGTTCAACGCCTCCTTTTCCGAAGTGGCCGGTGCAGGCGCGGCCTGC
>ENA-OZHQ01000048-OZHQ01000048.1-human-gut-metagenome-genome-assembly--contig:-NODE-48-length-29390-cov-5.975149_pt1 | contig 29390 bp, 28 predicted proteins | sample MGYA00244044_ERZ653682 | MGnify/ENA primary metagenome ERZ653682 (study PRJEB26926, sample SAMN06165288) | human gut metagenome | biome: ENVO:00009003; feature: ENVO:2100002; material: ENVO:00002003...
TTTTTCCCGGGGGCGTGTACCTCGGGAAAAACACTTCTCGCGGAGCGAGCGTCGAGCAAAGCGAGGCGCAGAGCGCAGCGCAATCCCTTTTGTCGAAGAAGGCTTTGCCTTCTTCGACAAGTTGAAGCCCCGGGAGGCATTCGCCTCCCGGGGCCGTTTTGTTGTTCGCGGTTCAGCAGAGGATGTCGCGCAGGTCCTCCAGCAGACGAGCGGCGTGGAAGCCACCGTGAACTGCATCTATGACCATGCCCTGCTTGAGCGTGTTGCCTATGCAGATGACCTTGCCGACCTTGCCGGCGACCGCCTTGGCCAGGCTGCGGTCGGGCTTGAAGCCCACGGCCAGCACCAGCAGGTCGCAGTCTATCTCCACGCGGCTGCCGTCTGCGTGCTCAACGGTCACGCTGCCCTCTCCGGCCCGCACCAGCTTGGAGCTGTAGTGGCCGCTTATCCTGTCGGAATAGGTCTCAAACAGGTCGCGGAGCGCCAGGTGCTGGTTCAGCGCCGTCGTGGAATTTGCAAGCGGCTTGTCTCCCATCTCGACCACCGTGACCTCCTTGCCGAGGTCGACCAGATGCATAGCGGTCTCGCAGCCGACGTCGCCGGCGCCGAGGATGACCACCCTCTGCGCATCGGTACCCTCCAGCAGCACCTTCGTGGCGGGCTGGACCATGGCGTTCCCGGCCACGCCCTCGACGGGGGGGACGATCGGCTCCGCGCCGTAGGCCATTATGACCGCGTCGGGCGCGCGCTCGATGATGCTCTCGGCGTCGGCCCGCTTGTTGTAGACTATCTTGACGCCGCTGCGCTCCAGCCGGCGCGTGACGGACTCTATATACCAGGGTATCTCGTGCTTGAAGGCGGGGACACCTGCGGCCCGGAAAATGCCGCCGAGCTTGTCCGACTTCTCCCAGAGTTCGACATTAAAGCCGCGCTGCTTGGCGATGAGCGCCGCCTCTATACCGCCGGGGCCGCCGCCGACCACCAGCACGTCCATAGCCTTCCGCGCGGGGCTGAGCGCGAAGCGCCGCTCCTCGACCGCGAAGGGATTGACCGCGCAGCGGGTGTTTTTCTTCGTTGTGCCGGCCTTGATGCACTCGTTGCAGCCAATGCAGGGGATGATCTCGTCTTCGCGGCCGTCCTGGACCTTGTTCGGCCACTCCGGGTCCGCGAAACACTGGTGACCGAGCCCGACGATATCCAGGACGCCTTCCTCTATGACCTTGCGCGCAAAGTCCGGGCGGTGAAGTTTGCCGCCGGAGATGAGCGGGGTCTTGATGCCGGCTTCCTTCAGGGCGCGGGCCATATAGAGGTTGTAGCCTTCCTCCTGGTAGATGGTCGGCACGGAGTAGTACCAGTTCTCATAGGTACCCATCTCGAGGTGGATCATGGCAAAGCCCATCTTGTCGAATTCCTTGGCCAGGCGGATGCCCTCTTCAAGGGTGCGACCGCCGGTTTTCCATCTGTAATCCGGCGTCATCTTGATGAGCATGGGGAAGTCCGCGCCGCAGTTTTTGACGACCTGATCACGCAGCTCGCTGACGATGTGCAGGCGCTTGTCGAAGGTGCCGCCAAACTCGTCGTCACGCTGGTTCCAGTCCGGGCTAAGGAACTGGTCTATCATGTAGCCGCCGTAGGCGTGCAGCTCGACGGCGTCCGCTCCTGCAGCCTTGGCAAAGCGCGCGGCGATGCCGAAGTCGCGGATGAGCTTGTAGATCTCATCAGTCGTGAAGGGGATGGTCTCCAGGTCAGGGAACCAGTACGAGCGGGACTTGCTCGGCGCGTGGGGCGGGATGATCGGAGAGCCGGAGGACACACGGCCCAGGCCCATGGAGAGCTGTACGCACAGCTTTGTGCCGTACATGTGCATCCTGTCCGCCAGAAGGCCGATGCGCACGCTCTGGGGGTAGTTTTTGAGCACACAGGGGGGCGGGTTGTCCTCAAAGTCCGTGTTCACCACGCAGGCCGTGGGAAAGAGCAGGCCGAAGCCGCCCTTTGCGCGTTCCTCATAAAAGTCTATCTGCCTGTCCGAGATAGAGCCGTCGGGGTTCATGCAGGCGTTGCCCATAGGCAGCATGGCCAGGCGGTTTTTGAGGGTCAGGTTCTTTGATACGCTGTATTCTTCAAATAGTGAAGGCATGTTGCACTCCTTGTTTCTAGGCGGCCCGGGACGAGCCTTCGCAGCGGCTGCGAGCGGGCGCCGGATTGGCTGAGAGCTTATGCCATAATACTAACAGTGTGTCAAGAAAAAGACTATTGTGTTTTCGGCACGATAAAACGGCCGCGGCTTTTTGTGTTTGCACTAATATCGGGCCGAAAAGGTTCAGTCCAGGGCCTCGCCGCGCTCCTTCTCCAGGTGCTCGAGGTAGACGGAGAGCTTGTATCCCCGGTAGAACTCGAACACATCGTGAAAGTCGTTCAGGTCCAGGCCGAACAGGGTCCCGACGCGGCCAAGCCTGTAGAGCAGCGAGTTCTTGTGTATGAAGAGCTCGTTGGCAGTCTGCGCGGTGTGGAACATGTTCATGCAATATGCGACCAGGGTCTCACAATAGTTAGTCTGCTGTTCTCTGTCGTAGGCCTGTATGACCGAATACGGCGTCGCCTCGCAAAGCTTTCTGACCTGTTCACAGCTTAGCCCGTCGACGGCGCTGTAGAATGCGACGTCCTGTACAAAATAGACAGCCTGCTTTCCGAGCACCTTTTCGCCCGTGTCGAATGCCTCCAGCGCGAGCCGGTACATCCGCCGGACGTCACGGAGATTGAGAAAGCAGCCGCTCAGGGACATACTGAGCCCGTGCTTATCCAGCAGCGGGCGCAGAGCATCCACGAGCGAGTGCATCTGCTGCATCTCATCCGCGCAGATGACCAGCACGATATCTCTGTTGCGGGTGACGCCTATGATGCCCTCCGAGGCCCCGGACAGCACCCGGCGGAAGTATTCGCACTGCCTCTGCTTCGTCGGGTCTCCTGAGAGGCGGATGTAGCCCAGACGGTAGAACGAGCGCTCCACCCAAGCGCCGCATTTAATGAGCCTGTCCAGCTCCGCGGGCTCTGCGCCGGACCCGTTCAGCAGCTTTTCGAGAAGCTCCGAACAGCGCTGCTTGGCGCTGCTGTCCGGGCTCCGCTCTGCGAGATATGCCGCCAGCAGCCGCGAGACCTCTTCTATAAGGCTGACGTCGTCATATCTGAAGGCTCTGAACGACTCGTAAACCGCGATGCTGCCCAGCAGCACGCCGGAGTCCGACACCAGCTGCATGACCAGGCAGTGCGTATCCGTCCAGGCGTGAGTCGTGCAGAGATAGGGCGTGCGGGAGATATCCCTGTCGCCTATCGTGGCGCGGAACTCCTCGACGATCTCGGGCGGAAAGCTCCCCTTGGTCTTGGCAAGGTTCCAGACCTTGTTCTCAACAGGCATGCCCATGCTCTCCATGGCCAGGAGATTATATGAGGAATCGTATACGGCGATGGGGTTTTGTATTATCTCGCATATCCTGCGCACCACTATCCCCAGGCCGGGCTTCTGCACGACAAGGCGCCGAGCAAGCTCCCGGACCCGGTTTTTGCTCTGCCCGTAGATGATCGCCTCCTGGAGCCGGCAGAGCAGCTCCACCGCGTCGCACTCAGGCAGAAGGCAATATTCGCAGCTGAGCTCCTCCAGGGACTGCTGCGGCGTGTTTTCACCCAGGACGATGAGCCCGCAGGACGAGAAGGACACGCAGGCTGCGGGAATGCCGTCCGAGCATATATACAGCACCCCGGCCTGCGGCAGCTGCCCGGGCCGGATGAAGCTCGTATAGGTATAGTCCAGGGCGTCGGCGTGAATTCTGTAGGCGACGGGTTCTTTCCCGACCGCTTTCATAAGGTCTAGCAGTGCTGGCATGGCTTCCTCCGAATTTGAGCTATTTTTGGGGGAATTTGGGGCAAATTGCCCCCTATTAAAGACATTTTAAACTTTATTATCTCATTTTTCATGCTTCGGCGCAACTGTATTTTTGCAATATTGACCCCTCTTATCTTTTGCCGTTTGTACAATAGCAGGCGGTGGGGGGAATATGTTAAGTTACTAACATAACAATGCGGCAGAGCCGCGCTGAGAGCTAAGAAAAAGCGCCTCCGTCTCGCAGGGCGGGAGTGGGAAAGGTGGGAAAAATGATAGAAACTCGCAAGCTGCCCGGTTGCGCCATAGTTACGGGCGGAGCCAGGGGGCTCGGAGAGGCCATGGTTCTGGAGCTGGCGAGCGAGGGCTATGACGTGGTCATCAACTATGTGACGGACAAAAGCGCCGGGAAGGCCGCCGCCCTGGCGAAGCGCGTGCGCGAAGAATTTGGCGTGGGTGCTGTAACGGTCCAAGCGGACGTGGCCAGCTACGAGGACTGCCAAAGGATAGTCGAGACGGGCTGCAGGGCCTTTGGGGACCAGGTGGGCGTGCTGGTGAACAATGCGGGCATTATGACGGGCAAGCTCTTCCACGAGCACAGTCCGGATGGGGAGTACACCAGGCTTATCAGCATTGAGCTGTTGGGCTCCATGCACCTGACGCACTGCGTGCTGCCGCACATGCAGCCCTATCGCAGCGGCTGCATCGTCTGCATCTCCTCTGTGGCGGCGCACATGTGCATGAGGTTGCAGGCGGACTATTCTGTGGCCAAGGCCGGGCTCATTGCCTTCATGCGCGTCATCGCGCGGGAGAACGCGCCCTATAACATACGCGCGAATACGATAGCGCCTGGGCTCTGCGTCACAGACATGATGCGCGACCAACCCAAGGAGCGCACGGACGCGGTCCGTCAGGCGGTGCCGCTGGGCTTTTTGGGTGAGCCGAAGGACATCTCAGACTGCCTAGCCTACATCGTGAACTCGAAATATTTGACGGGGCAGTGCATATCGCCAAACGGCGGCTATGCCATGTATCTCTAAAAAGGAGTGCAACATGAATCCTTTGAAAAAGTATTGCGAATATCTCGGAAACAAGAACCTGGACGCACTGTGCGGCCTGTTCGCGGACGAGTTCGTCTTTGACGACAGGGGCGGGCAGGACCTGGGCCGGCCACCCTTCATCGTTGAGGGGCAGGAGGCCTACCGCAAGGCCATGGCCGCAGTGTTCGCGGCGCCGGGGACCTGGGAAGTGAAGTTCCTGGGCGCAGCCTACGGGAACGCGGTGTATTACGACGTCCGCCGCGGAGACACCGTCCTGCCATGCGTAGGCGTGTGCCGGACGAACGCCGAGGGCAAGATCACCGAATACAGGGTGTTCGTCAGAGAGCCGGAGTGATGGTCCGGACGGCTTCAAAAGAAAGAGAGGTCAGCACATGATCGGATGGGAATTTGTAAAGACTCACGAGCCCCTGGTCCTGGTGGAGAAGCCGGACCCGGTGCCGGAGCCGGATATGGTGGTCATAGAGGTAAAAGCCTGCGGGCTCTGCCACAGCGACGTCGGCGTACTGCACGACGAGGCCTGGCTGGAGCTGGTGCGTCCTCACACCTATCTGGGGCATGAGTTTGCCGGCGTCATAGTCAAAGCGGGCGCCGAGGTAAAGAATTTCAAGGTGGGGGACCGCGTTGCGGTCTGCCCGACGAAGGACTCCCGCGGTCAGAACCCGAGCTACCGCGGGCGCGACGGCGCCTATGCCAATTTGGCGATAGCGCCGGAGGAAAAGCTCATACACATCCCGGACGGGGTGCCTTTCACCTATGCGGCGGCGGCGACGGACGCGGGCATGACCTCGTACCACGCGGTCATGGTGAACGGCGGGCTCAAGCCGGGGCAGAAGATCGGCCTTGTGGGCATAGGCGGTCTGGGCCAGTGGGCGGTGCGCGAGGCGGTGCTCGCCGGAGGCGAGGTCTATGTGGCCACGCGCAACCCGGAGGCGCAGCAGCTGGCCCTGTCCCTGGGCGCCAAGGCTGCTGTTACGACGCCGAAGGAGCTCGCTCCCTTCGGCTGCGAGATCATAGTTGATTTCGCCGGCGGCGAGACCACCACGCAAGAGGCCATAAACTCCGTTGTGAAGTACGGCAAGGTGGTGCTCGTGGGCATGAAGACCCGCTCGCCCATCCGCGCCTACGACCTCATCCTGAACAAGCGGACGCTCATCGGCAGCGCCGGCGGCACGAATGAGGATATCGAAGCTCTTCTGCAGCTCATAGCCTCCGGAAAGCTGGTGCCGAACATCGAGGAGATAAGTTTTGACGAGATCCCGGCGGGTCTTGAGCGGCTTCGCAAGGGCGGATTGCTCAAGCGCCTTGTGGCGGTAATGTGAGCGGGAAAGGGAGGCGTTATTCATGATAGGCTGGGAATTCCAAGATACGCACAAGCCCCTGGTCCTGGTGGAGAAGCCGGACCCGGTGCCGGAACCGGACATGGTGGTGGTAGACGTAAAGGCCTGCGGGCTCTGCCACAGCGACGTCGGAGCGCTGGACGATGAGTCCTGGCGCGCGCTGGTGTGGCCGCACACCTATCTGGGACACGAGTTTGCCGGCGTCATATCGGCGGTGGGTGCCGAGGTCAAGAACTTCAAGGTGGGAGACCGCGTTGCAGTCTGCCCGACTAAGGACTCCCGCGGTCAGAACCCGAGCTACTTCGGCAGGGACGGCGCCTACGCGACGAAGGCCGTCGCCCCCGAGGAGCGGCTCGTACACATTCCGGACGGCGTCCCCTTTACCTATGCGGCGGCGGCGACGGACGCAGGCATGACCTCGTACCACGCCATCGTCAAGGCTGGAGGAATGAAGCCCGGCACAAAGACGGGGATAATCGGCATAGGCGGCCTGGGCCAGTGGGGCCTCCGCGCGGCCGTGATAAAGGGCGGGGAGGTCTATGCCTCCACGCGCAACCCCGAAGCGCAGAAGATAGCGCTCGAGCTGGGTGCAAAGGCCGTGGTCTCTCACCCGCACGAGCTGCAGCAGTTCGGCTGCGAGCTGATAGTAGACCTCGCCGGCGGCGAGACCACGACCGCCGAAGCCATAAACGCCGTTGCGGACAACGGCCGTGTCGTCCTGGTAGGGATGGCGACGCCCTCGTACTGCAACGCTTACGACCTAATCAACCACCGCAGGACCCTCATAGGCAGCGGCGGCGGAGACTGCGAGGACATCGAGGAGCTCCTTGAGATGATCGCCGAGGGCAAGCTCGTTCCGCGCGTTGAGGAAGTGGGATTTGACGAGATCCCGGCCGGCTTGGACAGACTGAGGAAGGGTGGCCTCACCAAGCGGCTGGTAGCAGTCATGGACAAGACCGAAAGCTGACATCGGGGAGGAAAATTCGATGCTAAAGAAAATCACCGTTGACGGGCGGCAGGCAAGCATAGCCACGTGGGTCATCACCTTCGCGCTGCCCATAGCCCTGCTCTTTCTGCCGACGAGCGAGGTATTTACCGTACCCATACGCACCTATCTGGCGATAACACTGTGGATGATACTGGCGGTGGCCTTCGACCTGTTCAACCCGCTCATACCCGGCGTGCTGGTATCTGTGCTCTATTACGTCTGCGGCGTCGCACCTCTTGAGGTGGCGTTCGGCTGCTGGACCCAGGAGATGGCGTATACGCTGGTGGGCTGCTTTGTCATGGCCGCCGCGCTGGACGAGTGCGGCCTCATCAAGCGCATCGCCTACGGCGCGGTCATAAAACTGGGGGGCAGCTTCACAGGAATCGTGTGGGGCGTTTACGTCGGCACGGTCCTGGCGGCCGTCGTTACCTTCTGCAACGCATTTGCGCTTGCGGCGATACTCGTGGTGGGCGTCTGCCGCTCCCTGCAGCTGAAGCCGAACTCCAAGGAGGGCTCGATCATCATGATCGTCGGCCTGACTGGCGTTGTGGGCTGCCGGAACTTCATCTACGCGCCCGGTGCCAGCGGCGTTGTCATAACCGGGTTCAAGCAGGTGGTTGAGGACTTCAACTTCAGTGTGGGCGAATACATGTTCCACAACCTCCCGCACGTGCTGTTCGCACTGCTCTTTGTGTTCATCCTCACTAAGCTCTACAAGACCAAGAACATGAAGCCCCTGGGCTCCCTCGACGAGATCAAGCAGCAGTATGCCGCTCTCGGCCGGTTCAGGGATTCCAAGCGCGAGAAAAAGGCCGCGGTCGTCACCGTCATCATAGTTGCGTACATCATCGCCTGCGGCTTCACCGGCTGGAACATGAACTACGCTTTCATGGTTGCTCCCTTCATATACTTCTTCCCTGGGATAGAGGTTGCGACTTCCAAGTCCATAAAGAGCGTGGACATGGGCATGACCTTCCTGACGGTGGCGTTTCTGGGCCTCGGCACCGTGGGCGTATATCTCGGCCTGGGCGACCTGATCGTGAGCTCGCTCTCTCCGATGCTGGCGGGTGTCAGCCCGACCGTGGCGATACTCGGGATCATACTGCTCTGCTACATTGCAAACTTCATAATGACCCCGCTGGGCATCATGGCGGCGCTTGCCGTGCCTCTGGCGAGCCTGGCTGTGAACATAGGCATAAACCCCCTGTCCGCGGCGTACACGCTCGTCCAGTCCACGGACTACATCCTCCTGCCCTACGAGAGCGGACCTTCGCTGCTGTTCTTCGCATACGGTTTCTGGTCGATGAAGGACTTTATGAAGGTCAATACGCTGAAGTTCGTGCTGTACCTGGTGTTCGTGGTAGTGATAGTAGTGCCTTGGTGGAAGCTGGTCGGCGCGCTTTGATCTGCGTACCGGCAAGGAGCGGGACAGAGGTGAGTTCCTATGTTTGAATACAACAAGAAGTATTGGGAACGGATGTTCGAATCCGACGACGAGGACGTCAAGCCGAACAGGACCTGGTATGCGGCCGGGATACTGATAGGCCTCGGCCTGGGCGCGCTCATAGGCGCGCTGCTGCACCAGACCATCCCGCTCATGGCTCTGGGCGGAGCGCTGGGCATGTGGATAGGCAACCGCTTCGAGCGCTGAGAAAAGGGCCAAGACGAGAAAAACCGCCGGTTCTGCAGGATGCAGAGCCGGCGGCGTTTTTATCTTTTGGATTTTGCCGCACTCAGGCCAGACGGCAGGCGGTGAAGTGACCGGGGGAGAGCTCACGGAGCCCGCACTCGGCCTTGCAGCGCTCCTCCGCATAGGGGCAGCGCGGAGCGAAGCGGCAGCCAGGCGGCGGGTCTATGGGCGAGGATACCTCCCCGCTCAGCATGTGGCGCGGCCTGTCTCTCCTGCTCAGGTCTGTTGTCGGTATTGCGGAGAGCAGAGCCCGCGTATACGGGTGCTGCGGAGCGCGGAAAAGCTCGTCCTTCGGCGCCTGTTCCACCACTTCTCCCATATACATGACCATTATATCGTCGCTTATATGCCGGACCACGCAGAGGTCGTGCGTTATGAACATATAGGACAGCCCGCGCTCCTCCTGCAGGTCCATCAGCAGGTTCAGAATCTGAGCCTGAATCGACACGTCCAGCGCCGACACCGGCTCGTCGCAGACGATGAACTTGGGCTCTATGACCATTGCCCGTGCCAGGCCCACCCTCTGTCTGCGCCCGCCGTCCAGCTCGTGCGGGTAGCTGTTCGCGTAGCGGCGCGGCAGGCCGCAGAGCTCCATGATGTCCAGCACCCGCTCCTGGACCTCGGCCCGGCTGAGCTCGCGGCCGCAGAGCTCCCGCAGCGGCTCCGCTATGAGGTCGAATATAGACATTCTCGGGTCCAGAGAGCTGTACGGGTCCTGAAAGATCATCTGCATGTCCCGGTGTACGGCCTTCATCTGCTTTCGCCTATACCCGAGTATGCTCTTGCCCTCGAAGTATACCTCGCCGGAGGTCGGGGCCTGCAGGCCCAGCACCGTCCTGCCCAGAGTGGATTTCCCGCAGCCGGATTCACCCACCACGCCAAGAGTCCGGCAGGGGCCTATCTTCAGGTCCACTTTGTCTATGGCGTGCAGCAGGCCGTGCGGCGTTTTGAAATGTTTGGTCAGACCCACGGTCTCCACCAGCGGAGTATCCATTCTATCCCTCCTGACCGCCAAAGAGATGGCAGAATATCTGATGCCCGTCGCGCTCATATGCCTCCGGCTCACGTTCGCGGCAGATGTCCATGCAGCGCGGGCAGCGTTCGGCAAAGTGGCAGCCCTGCGGTTGGACCGTCGGATCAGCCATCTGGCCGGGGATGGGCTCCAGCCGCGCCGCAGTGCTCTCGAGGTCTGGGATGCAGTTCATGAGCCCGAGCGTATACGGGTGATTCTCGCCGCGGGCAAATACCTGCTCCACACTGCCCTGTTCCACAATCCGGCCGCCGTACATCACGGCGACCCTGTCGCAGAACTCCGCGACCACGCCCAGGTCGTGCGTTATGAGGATCACCGCCGTATTCAGCTCTTCTTTCAGCCGGCGCATCATCTCCAGTATCTGCGCCTGTATCGTCACGTCCAGAGCTGTAGTTGGTTCGTCGGCGAGAAGCAGCTCCGGCTCAGCTATGAGCGCCATGGCTATGACGATACGCTGCTTCATACCTCCGGAAAACTGGTAGGGGAATTCGTCCTTCCGCTCCGCAGGGATGCCGACCAAGGACAGCATCTTGTCCACCCGGGCGCTCTTCTCCTGCCTGGACAGCTCGGGACAGTGCAGGTCCAGGACCTCCACTATCTGCGCGCCGACGGTTTTGGTCGGGTTGAGACTGGTCATAGGGTCCTGAAAGATCATGGACACCCGCTTGCCGCGCAGGCCGAGCATATACGCCTCGCTCTGGGCGAGCAGGTCGTCCCCGTCGTATCTTATCCCGCCGGACACGATCTCGCCGACCTTTTCCGGCAGCAGGCGCAGGATGGACAGGGCCATCGTCGTCTTTCCGGCGCCGGTCTCGCCGACGAGGCCCAGCTTCTCTCCGCGCTCCACCTTCAAATTGAGTCCGTTGAGCGCGTATACGACCTTGCCGCGCGCCTTGTAGTGAACGTGCAGGTCCTCGATCTCCAGCAGGGGGGCGGAAGCGCCCTCGATTTTTTTCTCTTCCATCCTCGTCCCTCTCAATTCCTGGGGTCAAAGGCGTCCCTCAGCCCATCCCCTATGAAGTTCACGGCCATGACGGCCAGACAGATGCAGGCGGCCGGCGCGATGCCGAGGTAGGGGTAATAACGTATGTTCAGCATGTTCTCGGAGATGATGGTTCCCCACTCCGGAGTTGGCGAGGCCACGCCCAGACCAAGGAAGCCCATGGAGGAGATGCTGAGTATTATCTGGCCCAGCGTCAGCGTTGCGGAGACGACTATGGGGCCTATGCCATTGGGCAGGATGTGCCTGGCGATTATCTTCATGGAGCTGCAGCCAAAGCATCGCGCGGCCTCGACGTACTCGTGTCCGCGCAGCGTGAGTACGGCGGAGCGCACGACGCGGGCAAAGCGCGGTATCTGGCTTATAGCGAGCGAAATTATGAGGTTTACGAGTCCGTTGCCCAGGGCGGTGAGAATGGCCATGGCCAGAAGCACGGGAGGTATGGCCATGAGCATGTCGATGAGTCGCATGAGCAGGGTGTCCGTCCGCCCGCCGAAATAGCCCGCCGCGCCGCCTATGATGCAGCCTGCGACGAAGGCTATGGCTATCGTCGCTATGCCGCCGAAGAGCGAGATGCGCCCGCCGTAGAGTATGCGTGCCAGCAGGTCCCTTCCGAACTCGTCCGTACCCAGGGGGTGTTCTGCGCAGGGGCTGCGCAGCTTGTTGAAAACATCCTCGTGTATCATATCGCTGTAGGACATATAGAGCGGCGCCAGGAGCACGGCAAGGATCATGATCCCCAGAAGCACGACTCCAGCCATTGCCAGCTTGTTCCTGGCGAAGCGCGCTGCGGCCAGCTGCCAGCTGCTGCGCTGCAGATGTTTTTCCCTCTTTTCCATGCGCACCTCCTAGACGGCGAGGTCTATGCGCGGGTCTACCTTTGCACAGACCAGGTCCACGATCAGGTTGATGACGCCTACGATGATAGCCACGAGAATGACCGTACCCATGACGACGGGGATGTCTCTGGATTTCACCGCGTTTATGAGCATTGAGCCTATGCCCGGGATGGTGAAGATGGTTTCCGTCACTATGGCGCCGCCCATGCAGCCGGCAAAGCTGATGCCCACCTGCGTGATGACAGGGACCAGACTGTTGCCGACGGCGTGGTGCAGTATGGCTGAGCGCCTGGAGGCGCCTTTTGCCCTTGCCGTCCTGATGAAGTCCTGGCGGAGGACGTCCAGCATACTCGTCCTGCTCATGCGGATCATGGAGGCGAGGGTGTTCGCCCCCAGCACGAGCGCGGGCAGAATGAAGTGCCTCAGAGAGCCGACGCCCGTCGCCGGCAGCCAGTGCAGCACGAGGCAGAACAGGATCTGACAGAGTATCGCCAGCCAGAAGGAGGGCATGGCGAAGAGCAGCATGGCGAGCACCATGCCGCCGTAGTCGAATACGCTGTATTGTTTTACTGCGGAGTAAATGCCTATCGGTATGCCCAGGGCGACAGCCCATAGCGTGGCGACGAAGGCCAGCATGACCGTATCCGGCAGCCTCTGCATGAAGCTCTCGAGCACATCGTAGCCGGTGACCCAGGAGCTGCCGAAGTTCAGACGGACGACGTCTAGTATATAGCGCACATATTGCACTATGATGGGCAGATCCAGGCCCATCTCATGCTCCAGCGCGGCGACCTGCTCCTCCGAAGCGTCCGCGCCCAGGATCTGCAGGGCTGGATTCCCGGGCGAGAGTGCCATGACGTAATAGAGTATCAGCGTGACGCCGAGTATGACCGGGATAAGCATGAGCAGCCGTTTTATCGTGTATTTCAAAAGATACATAGTTCGCTCCTTTGCCTCCTGGTCATCGCCAGCTCCAGTGGTAGAAGTTGTAGGTCCCCAGGCAGTGCGCCTCCACGCCCTCCAAATTCGAGCTGTAGGCCACGGCGACTATGCCGTTGTAGAGCGGGACGAGGTAGGCCTCCTCCGTGATGATATTGCAGGCCTCTACGTAGTAGGGCAGGCGGTCCTCACCCTGCTCCTCCCGGCCCTGGACGAACAGGGGATAGATGACATCCGCCAAGGGATACTTGCAGTTTTTGGTGTAGGTGAAGCCGGGAGTGGTGTTGAAATATGTCGAGGCGCCGTCCGCATCCACCATGGAACTGAGCTGTTCGCGTATGACGGCGTCGAAGTTGCCGCCGTACTGGAGGTCCGAATAGGTGGTGTTGTCCACGGCGGTGACCGTGGCGTTTATGCCGAGCTCTATGAGCTGGGACTGGATGATCTTTGCGGAGGTCTCCTCACCGGTGCCGCTCTTCACCAGAATGTCGAAGGTTTCGCCGTTGTAGTCGGAGGCGGCAAGGTATTCGAGGGCCTTGTCCCTATCGTAGTCCACGGTGATTATGCCCTCTGTGGGGTAGCCTCCGTACATCGGGCACATGTCGATGTCCAGAATAGTGGCGCAGCCGCTGTTGACGCCTACGTTTACCTCCTCTTTGTTTATCCCGCACTGGATGGCGCGGCGGAAGTTGATGTCCTCGCCCACGCGCCCGTTCCAGGTGGCGATATAGAGGGTGATGCGCGCCGTCGAGTCCGTCCTGTCCCAGGCCAGGCCCTCCTTGCCCTCGAGGTGGAGGCAGGCGTCGATGGGCGGGTTGCGCACGGCGTCGTAGTCCCCGTTTTCAAGGCCTATCATCTGGGTAGAGACGTTGGGGACGATGGCGATGACGACGGTCTTTATGGCGGGCTCGCCCCGCCAGTAGTCGTCGAAGGCCTCAAGGACGATCTTCTCCCCGCCGATGGCCTCGACCAGGCGGTAGGGGCCGGTGCCGACGGGGGCTTCCAGGTAGCCCTCATCCCCTACTTCCTCATAATAGGCCTTGCTGCAGATGCCGCCGAGGCGGGAGGCCACGCCGTAGAGGAAGCCGGCGTAGGGCGAGGTCAGGTAGATCTTCACGGTGTAGTCGTCCACGATCTCGCAGCTCTTGTAGTTCACGAAGAGGGCGGAGCCTAGCGGGCCGGCCGCGCCTTTGTCGAAGGTGAACTTGACGTCCTCGGCGCTGAAGTCGTAGCCGTTCTGGAATTTCACTCCCTTGCGCAGGTGGAAGGTGTAGCACAGTCCGTCCTCGGAGAGCTCCCAGCTCTCAGCCAGGCCGGGCGAGATACTGCCGTCCGCCTCCAGAAAAGTCAGGCAATCGTATACGTTGGAGAGGACCAGGTTGTCGTCCCCGGCGCAGCCCTCATCGGAGAGAGCATAGAAGCGAAATGGCTCGCCCGAGGTGGCGAGGATCACCGAGGTCTCGCCGCCGTCAGTACCCCTGCGCTGCTCCTGAGTTGAGGCGCAGCCCGAGAGCGCCAGGAGCGCCGCGGCCAGGAGCAGAGTAAGCGCGCGTTGCATACGCCTGTGTTTCATGTTGTATCACCTCTTGGGTCCTGGTGTTGCTTACAATATAAAAATGATATAATACATCGCCGGCGTTGTCAACCGCGCCGTCCGGGGCTGCGAAGACAGGTCGCACACTGGAGTTTTCAGGGCTCAGAGAACGATATTGGCTGAAAAAGTCCCGGGAGGTTTGTCTCCCGGGACTTGCGCTTTGAGGTGATATTGGACCCGCCACTAGGGGAATCGGTTTCGCTCAGAGGCCGTTTACAATGTTCTCAGGCCTTTCTCCGCTCAGACATTTGACAACATTGTCACAGGAAAACTTGAACAGTTCGACCATCAGCTCGGTGGCGGAGGAGCCAAGATGTGGCGTGACGATGAGGTTGGCGTCTTTGATCTGGAACAAGGGGTGATCTGCCGGCAAAGGTTCCGGATATACGACGTCGAGTGCAGCACCCCAGATCTCCTTGTTTTTCAGAGCTTCAACAAGAGCGTCTTGGTCAATACATTCGCCGCGGGAATCGTTAATGATGACCGCGCTGGATTTCATCATTTTAAATTCACGGGCTCCAATCATTTTATATGTGCTTGGCATGAGCGGCACCAGGAGCATGACTACGTCAGATTCTTTGAGCAAGGTGTCCAGATCCACATACTGAGCGCCGAGCTCCTTCTCCAGCGCCTCGGGCATACGAACCACATCATAGTACAGTTCCTTCATGTCAAAGGCCTTGCAGCGTTTAAGCACAGACCTGCCGATCCCGCCGGCGCCTATGACCCCGAGCGTTTTCCCGGTAACCATAGGGGTGTCGTGCCGATACTTCCAATTGGGCCAAGCGCCGTTGCGCGTCTCCCCGGCGCATTGAACGATCCTGCGGCAAAGCGCTATCATGAGTCCAATATCCAGCTCGGCAACGCAGTCGGATGCGCCGCCCTTGCAGTTACAGATATATACTCCCTTTTCACGGGCGTACTCGAGCTGCTGGGAATCAAAACCTATACCTGCGGTCTGTATGATCTTCAAGTTCGGGGCGCTGTCAATTATCTCTTTCGTTACGCCGCGCGCATGGCAGAGTATGGCTTCGGCCTTTGTAATATCCCCCTGCTTCTCTTGCTCCGGCTCGTAAAAGGTGAGGTCTATTTCGGGTTTTGCGCAGTCCACAAATATCTTTTCTATGTGCGCCGGACGGCGGTCATAATATACGACATTATTGTACATGTTTATCCTCCTCGCTTAACGGTTTAGTGTGAGGTCCGATCTCCATGTTCTCAAAGGCGCAGCTGTTCTTCGGCTGCCTTTACCCCTTCTTCAAACGCTTTGAAGTTGAGGTCGTGGAACTTTGGAGCCATGTTGTCCTCTATTGCCCGCTTGCACTCCTCGGCGGACGAGTATCCTGTGATCCTGGAAAAGGTGCCGAACATTACTATATTGGCTGCAAGCCGTGCGCCCAGCATCTTTTCTGCGATATCCGTTGCCGGTATCCTGTAAACATTTCGGTAGTTCGAAGGGATATCGGTGACGAGCGAGGAGTCCGCGATCACTATGCCCTTTTCGGGGTCAATACGTCCAATGTATTGGTCGAGCGCAAGCTGAGACATTACTATAAAGACATTGGGGTCCAGGGTCTTGATGTAGTCGATCTCTCCGTCATCTATGACGACCTCCGCCTTGCAGGCACCGCCTCTTGCCTCAGGACCATAGCTCTGGGCCTGGGCCACATGCTTGCCGCCGTATTTTCCAGCAGCGCACGCGATAAGAATGCCTATCGAGATTATTCCCTGTCCGCCGAATCCGGCCAGCAAGATCTCCTTTCTCATCTTCAAACCTCCTCTATGTGGATGGACATGTCCGGGCATACCAGGGCGCACTGCTGACAGCCGATGCACTTCTCGCTATCCGGCTGCGGAAGCAGGTAGCCCAGCCTTCCACGTTCGAGGCCCTTTGTGAGGGCGCCTTTCGGGCATACATTCACGCAAAGAAAACAGCCCTTGCACTGTTCCTTATCAACCACAATTCTTTTCACGGCGTCACACCTCTTCCTTCAACTCAACGGGCTTGAATATAGGCTTGCTGTCGTCTTGGTGGAAAACGCCGATGTAGAACTGGTTTTCACCAAGCGGCTTGGACCTATCCGATACGGCTCTCTTTTTGAGCTCGTTGAACATGAACGCGGGATCGCCGGAGCCGTAGATGTTCCTTCCGGCCTGCGTGGGACACTGGGTCATGACTTCCACGAAGGAGAATCCCTTGTGCAGTATGGCCTTTTCCATCATCTGTCTCAGATGTACAGGGTTTGAGGTCGTGGAACGAGCGACAAAAGTGGCTCCTGCGGCCTTGGCAAGCGCCATCGTATCAAAAACATCCTCGACGTTGCCATATGGGGTGGTCTTTGTGATGGCACCGTGGGGCGTGGTGGGCGCGGCTTGGCCGCCCGTCATGCCATACACCATGTTGTTGATCATTATCACATTCAGATCCACGTTGCGGCGAGCGGCATGAAGGAACTGTCCGCCGCCTATTCCCAGGCAGTCGCCGTCTCCGGTGAAGATCATGACATTTTTGTCCGGATGGGCCAGCTTCAAGCCGGTGCCGACTGCCGGCGCTCTGCCGTGCAGAGTATGTATGAAATCTGCTTTCAGGGTGACAGGTATCCAGCCTGAACAGCCGACGCCGCCGACGAACAAAAAGTTTTCAATACCCATTTTGTCCACGATCTGGACCATGCAGTTCGTTATCGTTCCGTCGCCGCAGCCAGGACAGAATATGGACGGCAGTATGAATTTTCTAACGTGTTTTTCAGCCAGAGGATGCATTACTTCAACGCCTCCTTTATCACATCGAGGATATCCTGTGGCGTGTGCAGTTCGCCGCCTATTTTGGTTACCGGAATCGCGTCGAGCTTTGAGGCCCATTCGACCTCTTTAATGATCCTACCCAGGTTCATCTCCGGAACAACGAACTTCTTGCAGTGTTCTGCAAGCGAGCGGATCAGCTTGTCTGGGAACGGATACACTGTGCGGAGCTTTACCCAGCCGACTTTAAGGCCCTCAGCCCTGGCCTCCTTCATCGCTCTCAGTGCCGGCCGCGCTACGCTTCCGTACGACACAACGATCAGTTCTGCGTCCTCGGTTTCGCGAAGCTCGTAATCGGATATATCGTCAATGTTGTACAGGACTTTGTTGGCCAGTCTTCTGACTAACTTGGCGCTCTTGTCCACAAGGTGACCGCACCTTACGCCGAGCTCGTCGTGGAGCTGTGCGTCCACCATCAGCTGTGCGCCTTCACCGAAGCTCAGCCTCTTGGGAACGAAGCCGGTGCTCTCGTCTGCGCCGAAGGGGAGGTAGCTTTCGCCCGGTTCGGGCTTGACTCTGTTGAATATCTCGGCATTTTCGGGCAAAACGACGTTCTCTCTCGTGTGTCCGACTATCTCGTCCGTCAGAAGTATGACCGGCATCAGATATTTTTCCGAAAGGTTGAAGGCCCTGATCGTCAGGTCCAGCGCTTCCTGTGCAGACGACGCAGCCAGAACGATCATCTCAGTGTCGCCGTGGTTTCCATACCGCGCGGACATGACGTCTCCCTGAGCGCCCATAGTGGCTTGGCCGCCGCCGGGTCCGCCGCGCTGAACGTTTACTATCACCATCGGGGCTTCGGTCTCGTAGGCAAAGCCGATGCCCTCCTGCATCAGATCCAGTCCGGGGCCGGAGGTGCCGGTCATGACCTTCAGGCCGCCCCATGACGCACCGCACAGCAGGTTGATGGAAGCCAATTCGTCCTCCATCTGCATGAAGATCGCTCCCACCTGAGGCATACGGTTTGCCATGACCTCGGATATTTCGCTCGCGGGTGTAATGGGGTACCCTGCAAAGAGATTGCAGCCGGCAATGATCGCTCCCTCGGAGCAGGCCTCATTTCCGTGCATTATTTTGATGTTTTTAGAATCGCTATTCACGCTATCAGCCCTTTCCAGTTCTGTTGCAGTTTACAAAATGCCCACAATAGGCCACCAAACAAACAGGCATAGATAAAACAGGAGGCAGGTTATTATCGCTATGATTACGCCGCCCTTAAGTTGATGGGATACATTGAACCTGCCGGTGCCCATGAAGATCATGTTCGGTGCCATATTGAACGGCAGGAAGTAGGCGCCGGTAACGCATGCCATGAGACAGATCAGGCCGAACGTATAGACGTCAAATCCGCGAGCCTGCGCGATTGTGATAGCTATGGGTACAAGTATTGTTACCATGGCGTCAAGCCCGGAGAACATGATGTGCGCGAAGATAATTATCGGTATGAGCAGCATCAGCATTCCGTTGAAAGAGAGAGACTCAAAGAGCGGAGTCCCGACGAACAGCGTGTTGACGAGCCACTCAAATCCACCTGTCGAATTGACATACGACGCCAGCGAAAGCGCAAATCCGAGCCAGAGCAGCATCCTCCAAGGGATGATGGATTCGATCTCCTTCCACTTTACAGGGCCGAACGTCGGGAAGAGCAGGGCCACGCCGAGAATGAAGGCGACCGTGTTGGCATCAAAGCCGGTGAGGTTCTGGGTGAGCCAGAGCGCGAATATGACGCACATGATGACAAGACCGGTCTTTTCACGTTTGCTTATCTTGCCCATTTTCGCCAGGTGCTCCCTTACAAATGTAAGGTCAGGAGGCGCGGCGTTTTTATCGACGGGGAACAGTTTGTAGCATATCAGGGGTATGAGGGCAAACAATATCAGGCATGGTACGCTTGCCGCAACGAAGTAATCTATCCAGCCTATGCTTCGACCCGTCATCTCCAGCAGGAGGCCGGTGCCGATTATCGTGGAGCCGCCTGCGGTGAGGAATATCCAGGTGCACGCGGCATTGGCATAGAGGTTGGAGAGCATCAGGCCGTGATCTCCTTTGTACTCTCCGGGCTTGTAACCCATGGAATTGCAAATGCCGTCCGTAATACTTGAAATGATCGCGCCTCGAGCGGTTCCAGAGGGGGTGAATGCGGAGAGAATAATGGTGGATATTGTTGTGGCATAACTTACTTTAAGGTGACTTGTACCCATTTTCAGCAGTATCGCATACGCTATCCTCTCCCCAAGCCCGGTGACGGTGAGCATACCGCCCAGCATGCAGGCAAACAGTATCACCCACCAGCTGCTGCCGCTAAAGCCTGAGGTAACCTTTCCCACTCCGACGCCGCCGAATACCATAAGCAGCGTAACGGCGCTCATTGCGATGATGTATTCCGGTATGGGCCGGATTATCCACATCGTAAGCGCCCAGAGAAAGACCACAAGCGCGAGCTTGCCGGCTGCATCAAGACCCTCGAACGGAACGATGAAGTATACGGCGATCCAAATTGCGGTGAAGATTAGAGAGATTATCACTCTTTTCTTTGAGCCGACCTTATCCATAACATCCCATTTCCTTTCATAATCGAATATTTTTCTGTGACCATGGGCTCAAACCTTCATTTTTATCGCTTCAACAAGTTCTTCGAACGTTTCGACTACTGTAACACCTCCTTTCTCCAGTTTTTGTTTTTTGACACTGGCCGAGCCGGCGTTGTTTGAAACAATGGCCCCGGCATGCCCCATACTCTTTTCGGGCGGGGCGGTTTTTCCCGCGATAAACGCAAATATCGGTTTGGGGTAATGCGTGGACAGGATATAGTCTGCGGCGTCATCTTCATTAGTGCCGCCGATCTCGCAGATCATGACAACTGCTGACGTATCTTTGTCTTTGCGGAAGAGCTCAAGGATCTGCGTGTATGTTGAAGCAGGTACCGGGTCTCCGCCTATACCGAAACATGTAGATTGTCCGATTCCGTTTACCGTCAGGGCGGATGCGGTCTCATGTGTGAGGCTGCCGCTCCGGGAGATAATACCGATGTTGCCTTCAAGGTAGAGCATTGCGGGCATGATGCCGAGCTTGGACTTTCCAGGGCTGATTATGCCGGTGGTATTAGGCCCGCTGACCACGGCGCCATATTTTTTCGCCAGGCTGCGAATATACATCGTGTCGTGTATGGGGACGCCGTCTGCGATTACGGAAATAACCTTTATGCCGTTTTCAATTGCCTCTACCGCGCTGTCTCTCACCGCCAACGGAGGGACCAGTATCAGAGACGCGTCTATGTGTTCATGTTCCATGGCCTCGGACACGCTGTTGTAAATGGGCCTGTCCAGAACACGGCTCCCGCCTTTCCCGGGGCTTATCCCGCACACCACGTTAGCGCCGTCTGCTATCATTCGCGCTCCGTGCAGACGGCCCTGATGTCCGGTCATGCCGTGTATGGCGATCTTGGTATTCCTATCTATCAGTATTGACATCCCTTACACCTCGCCCAACATTGCTAACAGTTTGCGAACAGCGTCTTCAGTCGTGCCTTCTGAGATATATGTCACGCTGCTGTTGTCTAAAAGAGCCCAGGCTTTTTCCTGCTCATGTCCCCGCAGCTTTAGGACAAGGGCTTTTGGGGACTTGACTTTGTTGCAATAGTCTATGACGCCCTGCGCAAGCGGTACGCAGCTGGCAAGGCCGCCGAACATGTTTATGATTACACCTCTTACCTCCGGCGGTGCGAGCACAAATTCGATAGCTCTAACCATATCGGCGGGGTTTTCCATGTCGTAGCCGCCTGCTCCATAGTCCAGAAAGCAGGCGACTTTACCGCCGAAGTGACTGACAAGGTCCATAGTTCCCATGCCGAGTCCGGCGCCGCCGGTCAGCACGGCGATATCACCGTTGAGCTTTACAAAGCCTTTTGGTTCCGATGAATCGGGTATATCAGCCGCGATGTCCCCTTGCCTGGGCAAGGCGGCGTCGTCAAGCACGACCTTGGAGTCCAGCGCAACAATGTTCCCTTCATCAGTCAGAACCAGGGGATTGATCTCAGCAGTGGTTGCGTCGGCACAGCAAAAGAGCTTTGCGAGGGAACATGCCACATTGCAGACTTTGGGGATGAGTTCAGTATCTAGGGCCGTCTTGCGGAGCATATCGATGATTTCGTATTTCTCCACGGTCCTCTCAGGGCTTAGGTGCAGGCGGCCTATCTCGTTTCTCGGTATATCCTCGATATCCATTCCACCTGAGGGAGAAAAGAGCATTACCGGGCTGCCGGAGGACGTATCCACCGTTATACCAAGGTATAGTTCCTTGACGACAGAGATTTTTGGCGCTATCAGGACACACTCGCATGTTTCGCCTTTGATGCTCAGCCCTATAATCGAATTGACGGCGTCGATGAGCTCCTGCCTGCATGACGCGAGTTTCACCCCTCCGGCTTTGCCCCGGCCGCCGGTCAACACCTGCGCCTTTACGACCACCGGATAACCGATAGCTTCGGCACTGTCCAGGGCGCTGTCCACGTCAAAGGCCAAAAGCTCCGTACAGACCGGGATGTTAAACTTTGAAAAGATCTTCTTACCTTGGTACTCCATCAATCTCACGATTCATATTCACCACCTGGCATTAATTTGCTCGGGCAAAGCCTTTATGTTCGGATTACGAACATAAAGTTCTTATATTTATTTTTGCACACGTTGCTGAATAAGTCAAGCTGATATTTCGCTTTTATTGGTGAATTAGCATTGAATTGTTGCTATAGCCAGAAAAAAGCGACAATATATGTTGACTATTGAAAAAAATCTAGATTAATTGACAAACGAAATCACTGATATTTGTATGTTGTAACAAGTATTGCGGTCTTGCTGCTTTAGCCCTTGGGAAGTTATTGATTTTTATGTTCGCAAATAGTATAATTGGGACAAAACTGAATCGACCCATAGTGAGACCAATAAACAATTTTGACAAATCGGTCCTGACCGTATACTGAATGGGAGGAGATAAAATGCGCAAATCTAGAGGAGTAGTCTTGCTTATGGCACTTGTTCTTGTGATTTTAATCTGTTCTTCCTGTACCGCAGGACAGAAAGAGGAGGTCACGATAGCATACCAGTATGGGCTCGCTTACATCCCGATTGAACTAGTTAAGGATCTGCGCATGTTGGAGGAGGCCTGCGGAGACAAGTATGAGATCAAGTGGACTATGCTGAATTCTGGCCAGGCGGTCAACGAGGGGCTGGCGGCAGGGAGCGTAGATGTTGCCGCTATAGGCGTTGCTCCGTTTATAACGGGAGTTGTCAGAGGAGTCGATTATAAAATAGTATCTGGTCTCAGCTCTCAGCCCCTGGAACTGATGACAAATAGGGACGACGTAAACTCGCTTAAGGACATAACGTCCGAAAGCAAGATAGCCATGGGCAGCTTGGGGAGCATGCAGCACATCCTGCTTGCGATGGCCTGCGAAAATGAGCTTGGTGACGCGCACGCGCTTGACAACATGGTCATGTCTCTGTCACACCCGGATGCGGCTAACGCTCTAATGTCTGGCAGCATAGACTTCCACGTCGCTTCTCCTCCATACCTCTACATTGAGCAGGAGACGGAGGGAATACACTCTGTTGAGGCGATTTCCAAGGTATGGCCTCAGGGGAATTCCTTTGTCGTGATAGCCGCCACCAGCGCTTTTAAGGACCGCTGTCCGGAAGTTTTCGAATACCTTTACACTGCTGTTGCTGAGGCTGTGGAGTACGTCAACGCCAACAAGGAAGAAGTAGCTGCAATGTACTGCGAGGAGCAAGGTATAACCAAGGAGCAGCTGCTGTCGTATTTGAACGACCCTTCGTGCATTTACGACTGTGAGACTCACGGTGTGATGGACCTGGCGAAATTTATGACGGAGAACGGCTTCACAGACGAGGCAGAGCTGACGGAAAAAGACTTGTATTTTTCCGAAGCGGGCTGAGTGCATGCCGCAAATGAGGGATTATCTATGAAACAGGTTTTAAGCAGAGTGATATTTGTGGCAGTAATATTGCTGGCATGGGAGTTAGTTAGCCGGGCTGGGATCTTTTCGCAGCTGCTGTTTCCATCGTTGGAAGAGATTGCCTCGGCTTTTGTAGAAGGCTTTCTGACCGAGCATCTGTGGAGTATGGCCGGTTATTCTATGCTTTTGATACTTAAGGGTATGGCTGTCGGCATATGTCTAAGCCTGGTGTTTTCAGTCCTTGCGATTATCAACAGTACATGTCACTCAATTTTCAGCATGGTGGTTTCCACCTTTGATCTGCTTCCGGGGGTCGCTTTGGTTCCGCTGGCAATTCTCTGGTTCGGCATAGGGGAGGTCACAATAATCGTTATTGTGACTCATTCGATAGTTTGGCCGATGTCCCGCAGTGTGCTGGACGGTTTCAATTCGACGCCCAAAATGTATATTGAAGCGGGAAAAAACATAGGGCTGAAGGGATTCGATCTTGTGAGACTCGTATATGCGCCGGCAGCGTTTTCATACCTGCTTTCCGGACTGCGTACGGGCTGGGCGAGAGCCTGGAGAGCGGCGATAAGCACGGAGATGATATTTGGAACCACCGGCGCAGGCGCTGGAATAGGCTGGTATATTTACATGAAACGCACCAACCTTGACACGGCCGGGGTGTTTGCATCGCTGATAGTTATTGTCATTATCGGGATTGTTATCGAATACGGTCTGTTTAACACGATAGAGCGAAACACAGTACGCAAATGGGGAATGGTGAGATGAGCGCGTACATTGAAATAAAAGGCCTGTACAAACGGTATAAAAACGGAAGCGACATGATATTGAACGGTCTGGACCTGAGCGTAGAAAAAGAGGATTTTTTGTGCATAGCTGGCCCCTCCGGCTGCGGAAAAACAACGCTGCTGCGCTGCATAGCGGGATTTGAGGAATTTAGCGGCAGAATTATGGTGAACGGGGGCGAGGTAAAACAACCCAGCCCTGGCAGAGTCATGGTGTTCCAGGACTTTAATCAATTGTTCCCGTGGAAAACAGTCAAAGAAAATGTCAGCTTTCCGCTGAGAGTAAACGGCATGAGAAACAAGTCTGAGATAAACGATGTGTGCCGGGAATATCTCTCTATGGTTGACATGTGGCAATATAGGGACTACTATCCTCATCAGCTTTCCGGCGGAATGAAGCAGAGGGTGGCCATAGCCAGAGGATTGGTGATGAGGCCGGAAGTGATATTGATGGATGAGCCTTTTGCCAGCCTGGATGGTATGACCAGGCGAAAGCTGCACGATGAGCTCTTGGCAATCAAAGAAAAGATCAAGCTGACGGTGCTCTTTGTCACTCACAATATCCAGGAGAGTCTCACCCTTGGGACAAGGATTGTCGTTTTGGGGAACAGGGGCGGTGAGATCCGCATTGACATAAAAAATGACCTTGAGAGACCGGTCTCGCCCTCAACACGCAACTACGCCGAGTACTGGAACCTGCTGTATGCAGCGCTTTATAGAGAAGAGAAATAAAATGAGAGTCCGCTTGCAAAATGCAAGCGGACTCTCATTAATAAAAAGACTGTGTATTAAGTTGTGTCTAATGAATACGAAACATAGGTCGGGGCAAACGCCTCGCTTATGCCTGCGCGGTTTTTTCCTTGCCCTTATATCCGAGCTTTTCGGATATCTGGTTTGCTGCATCCATGACATCTTTCGACAAAAGGTCTATAGGATTCCTGTAAAGCTGTTCTTCGGTTCCATATACGCTGATAGCAGCAATGGCTGTTCCGTTAAAATTGAAGATGGGCGCAGCGATACAGTAGTTTGAATAAATGTATTCTCCGCGATCGACAGCATATCCGCGTGCGGCTATCTCTTGGAGCTCTGCGATCAGCACCATTTTGTTGGTAATGGTGCGCGGAGTGTAGGATATAAGCGGATAACTTTCGAGGTAAGATTCGATGAAATCAGGGGACCAGGTAGACATGATGGCCTTGCCGGTTCCACAGGAATACAGCCCGCCTCTTCGTCCGTTAAACACAGGCGGTGAAGAGCAGTCGTATTTTACGTTGTGTATGACAATTATGCTGCCGGCGTCGGGTACAGCCAAGTTGCAGTTGAGCGACCATTTGCTGACGAGCTGACTCATATATGGAACCGCCAGAGCTTGTACATCCAGGTTTTGCAGCATCAGGCTAGCCATATCAACAATTTTAAAAGTTGCTCGGTATGTTTGTGTCTCTGGAATGAAGCGCACATAACCGCTCTCGCACAACGTTTGCAGAAAGCGATATATTGTTGTTCGGTTCCATCCGCACAAGTTAATAAGTTCATTTATGGACAACTCACAATTGTGAGCTGTAGTAAAAAATTGCAATAGTTTCAGCACCTTGCTTGCGGAATTGACCTGCGACTTTGGATTCTCATTAGATTTTTCTTTTAGCTTGGGCATAAATTAACCTCGCTACACAAAAACGTATGGTGCGTTATAGCACGGGCTCTACCTTGGCTGTACCTGCATATAAAATACGTCGTACTTATACTGTTTTTAATTTATTTCTATGTACGTATTATATTTTGTTACTGACAGATTGTCAAACAATAATACGTTTGCGCGCTTGAAATGATTCTCAGGCTAAGTTGATGTAGGATGTAGCTGATAACGGTAGAGTGGAGAATGAGAACATAAAAAGATGGCGGCGCTTGCGCGCACGCCATCTTCTTCTGCACCGCAGGTTTGGATTTGGAAGGGAGAGAGTAATACAAAGTTAGTTATTTGACCAGGGACAGAATGCTCGATTTGGGTCTCGCGCCCGTCGCCCGGTTGACCACTTTGCCGTCTTTCAGGACGACAAGGGTCGGTATACTGCTTATGTTGAAGGCAGTGGCAAGCTCGGGTTCTTCGTCCACATTGACCTTGCCTACGAGCAGGTCGTCCCGCTCCGAGGCGATCTCGTCCACCACAGGGGATACCATGCGGCAGGGACCGCACCATGAGGCCCAGAAGTCCAACAGGACCGGCTTTTCGCTGGCCATCACAAGCCCGGCGTAGTTCGATGAGGTTATCCTTACAGCTGACATTTTTTATTCCTCCCGTGTTCTCTTTGTTGATGCGATAATAACACGGGCGGGGTAAAGCATCAGTGACTTTATCACTATTTCCTGCGCCAAAGCAGGCGGTTGGATTCTATGACGGTTTCGACTGCGCCGCCGTCCAAAAGCCAGGCCAAAATGGACTTGACGGTGCTTCCCACAAGGACGTATTGCTCCAACGTGAGCTGCAGGCGGCAGCTGTCAAACGAGAGTTTCAATATCTCCTCAAATCCGCGAGGCTCCGCACAGAAACCGAGCACAGTCTCGCACAGAGACTCCACGTGCCGGATGTTCAGCTCGGCCAGGGGGGCGATGTCCTCCGTGGCCTCCGCGTGTGCGGGTACGTACATCTTCGCGCCGAGCTCCGGCAGCTTCCTGAGCGTTTCGAGGTAGGCGGCGACGTCGTAGATGAAGGGAAAGCCGTATTTCTCCAGAGTGGCAGCGCTGGAGAGACAGTCGGCTATGAACGCAGTCCCGTCCGGGGTCTTATAGCCCACCATGTCAAAGAAATGCCCGGGCAGGGGCAAGACCTCCAGCTCGGCGGGGAAGCCCTCCGAGTTCAAATCCACGGCTGGTGAAGGCTGCGCCATCATGAACTTATGCCTCAGCGGCTTCGGGGGGAAACCGCCGTAGAGAAAGGCGGGCTCCAGCACCGGGTACCGCGTGAACGCGGCCTCTATCCCTGGTGCGAATATGCGGCATCCCGTTTGCTTCTGGAGGTACTGGCAACCGCCGATGTGGTCTGCATTGGAGTGTGTTACCAAAATGCCGAGGAGCTTCCAGCCGTTCCTGTCCAGGATCTGGCGGACTTTACGGCCTGCGTCCTTGTCGTTGCCGCTGTCAATAAGGTAGACCTCGCTGTCGGAAGCCTGATAAAGCCCCATCTTGGCGGGACAGTCGATGTAATAACTGCATTCACCGGCGCGTATGAGCTCGAACACGGCAGTCCACTCCTTTTAACTTACTTTACAACAATATTGTGAAAAACGCAAGCAAAAAGCTCGAGGTTCAAAACAGACCCGAGATCTTGCCCGTTTCGTCCACGTCTATCCGCTCCGCTGCGGGGGACTTGGGCAGGCCGGGCATCGTCATGATATCCCCTGTAAGGGCAACGATGAAGCCCGCGCCGGCCGAGACCTTGAGCTTCCGCACCGTCAGCGTGAAGTCCTCGGGCGCGCCGAGCTTCGATGCGTCGTCAGAGAACGAATACTGCGTCTTGGCCATGCAGACCGGCAGGGCGCCGAAGCCCAGCGCCTCCAGCTGTTTGAGCTCTTTTTCTGCCGGGCCGGTGAAGTTCACGGCGCCGGCGCGGTATACTTTCTTGGCGATCGCCTCGATCTTGCTGCGGATGTCCAGCTCGTCCGGGTAGGCGAAGCGGAAATCGTTCGGCTCCTCGCAGAGTCGCACGACCTCTCGCGCGAGCTCTACGCCGCCCTCGCCGCCTTTGCCCCAAACCTCGGACAGAGCGGCGTTCACGCCCAGCTCGCGGCAGCGGCGCGAGACCAGAGCGAGCTCCGCCTCCGTGTCTGCCGGGAAGCGGTTTATAGCCACGACGCAGGGCAGGCCGTATACGGTCTTTATGTTCTCCACGTGCCGCAGCAGATTCGGCAGGCCGCGTTCCAGCGCCTCAAGGTTCTCCTTGTCCAGCTCGGCCTTGGCCGCGCCGCCGTGGTGCTTGAGAGCCCTGACCGTGGCCACCACTACGACGGCCGAGGGGCGCAGCCCGGATATGCGGCACTTTATATCGAAAAACTTCTCCGCGCCCAGGTCCGCGCCGAAGCCCGCCTCCGTGACGGCGTATTCGCCCAGGCGCAGGGCCATGCGCGTCGCCGTGACGCTGTTGCAGCCGTGGGCGATGTTCGCAAAGGGGCCGCCGTGTACGAAGGCCGGGGTACCCTCCAACGTCTGGACCAGGTTGGGCTTTATCGCGTCCTTTAGGAGCGCTGCCATGGCGCCCGCAGCGCCGAGCTGTCCGGCCGTGACGGGCTTTTCGTCGTAGGTGTAGCCAACGACTATGCGCGCGAGCCGCGCCTTGAGGTCAGCAATGCCCGAGGCGAGGCAGAGCACGGCCATGACCTCGCTGGCGACGGTGATGTCGAAGCCGTCCTCCCTGGGTACGCCGTTGACCCTGCCGCCCAGGCCGTCCGTTATGAAGCGCAGTTGGCGGTCGTTCATGTCCACAGCCCTGCGCCAGGTGATGCGCCGCGGGTCTATGTTCAGGGCGTTGCCCTGGTAAATGTGGTTATCCAGCATGGCGGCGAGCAGGTTGTTCGCCGCGCCTATGGCATGGAAATCGCCGGTGAAGTGGAGATTTATGTCCTCCATCGGGATGACCTGGGCATAGCCGCCGCCCGCGGCCCCGCCCTTGATGCCAAACACCGGGCCTAGCGAGGGCTCGCGCAGGGCCACCACGGAGCGCTTGCCTATTTTCCTGAGCGCATCCGCAAGACCGACGGTCGTCGTTGTCTTGCCCTCGCCCGCCGGCGTGGGATTTATGGCCGTGACGAGGACGAGCTTACCGTCCTTGCACGGAGAATCGAGCAGGGCGGGGTCTATCTTCGCCTTGCTCCTGCCGTAGCACTCCACAAAGCTCTCGTCAATGCCGGCTCTCGCGGCGACTTCCATTATCGGCAGCGGTTTTGCCGCCTGGGCTATCTCTATGTCGGTCATGGCGCACCTCTCACAGTCTAGAATAACACCTATAATACCAGCCTCCGACCAAAATCGCAAGCGCCTGGATGCCTGTATCCAGTGCCAGGAAAATGCCGCTTTTGTATCTTCCCCCTTTACAGGATGGGCTAAATCCGATATAGTAATAAAAGCAAAAGAGAAAAAAGTTCAAAAAGACTCCAGCCGGACGCGGCATGAGCGTGCATTAATGGACACTTTAGACGCGCCTGTTTGTTTATGTCTGGGCTTGTTATTCTTTTGACTATTTTGAGCACCGGGGCTGTTGACGCTCCGCGCCGGGCGCGGGGCTGGCAGATATAAAAACCATCCATATTCAGGAGGTAGGAAAATGAAGAAACTGTTTGCGATTCTCCTCGCCGCGATCCTTTGCCTGGGGCTTCTGGCGGGCTGCGGCCAGACGACTATTATAGTCAACATGGACGGCGAAGATGACACCCCCGACGCTCTGTCTCTTATACACATCTCCGAGCCCACGAGACCGATCAGTA
>ENA-OZHQ01000067-OZHQ01000067.1-human-gut-metagenome-genome-assembly--contig:-NODE-67-length-24958-cov-4.553989_pt1 | contig 24958 bp, 15 predicted proteins | sample MGYA00244044_ERZ653682 | MGnify/ENA primary metagenome ERZ653682 (study PRJEB26926, sample SAMN06165288) | human gut metagenome | biome: ENVO:00009003; feature: ENVO:2100002; material: ENVO:00002003...
AGATCTACACGCGTAAGATCGTCGGCAGGTCAGATGTGTATAAGAGACAGGGATATATTTTGGCCCGAAATCCCAAAATATTCAAAACACATTGAATTTTATTTTCATTTTTATAAAAATATTTTAACCCGCATTCAACAATGGTTCGCCGGGTTAAAATAAAATGTTAAGTTATTTATATTTAGCCTTATAACACCTGTTTTCATCCGGAAAAGAGGGCCGAAAAGACCCTTTCCGAGCATTCCTGTTTACATTTCATCTATTTTGAACATTTGGCAAATTCGTTTTAATTATTTTTCTTTGTTGCGTAAGAAAGTATCATTTACTTATGCAAAAAACGAAACTCCTACTCAACATTCTTGCATTTTTCCTATGTGCCCTGCCGGCGATAGCCGTAGCGCAGGGGGGGGGAAATGTGACCGTCAGAGGCATCGTCACCTCGGCGGATGACAAGCAACCCCTCATCGGGGTCAACGTGATTTCCGGGGCCGCCAGCGGGGTGAGCACCCTTGCGGACGGAAGCTACTCGATCAGCGTCGCCGCAGGGACGACACTCACCTTCCAGTACATCGGCTACAAGCCCGCCACCTTCACGGTTCCGGGCGGCAGCGCCTCGCTGACCTACGACGTCTCCCTCGAGAGCGAGGCACAGGCGCTCGACGACGTGGTGGTCATCGCCTACGGTGTCCGCAAGAAGGGCACCATCGCCGGGTCGGTATCGACCGTCAAGGCCGAAAAGGTCGAGAACACCCCTACGGCGGCGTTCGACCAGGCCATCCAGGGACAGGTTCCCGGCCTGACGGTACTTTCCAATTCGGGTGAGCCGAGCACGTCGGCAACGATGATGATCCGAGGCATGAACTCGATCAACTCGGGCACCTCGCCGCTCTACATCCTCGACGGCGTCGCCATCGCCAGTTCCGACTTCAACACCATCAACCCGGCCGACATCGAGAGCATCTCGGTGCTCAAGGACGCCTCCTCCACCTCTATATATGGTGCGCGCGCGGCCAACGGCGTGATCGTCATCACGACCAAGCGCGGGCGCATGGCCGAGCGGGCGAAGATCAACTACCGTATGCAGCTCGGTTTCTCGCAGATCGCCTACGGCAACTGGGATCTGATGGACACCGGCGAACGCATCCAGTACGAGAAGGAGATCGGGTTCACCGACGGCAAGAACTACAACGTCCTGGGCAAGACCAACGTCAACTGGCTCGACGAGGTGTTCAACGATGCCGCCCTGCTCCAGAACTACGAACTTTCGGTTTCGGGGGCCACCGACAAGACCAATTACTACGTCTCGGGCGGCTACTACAACCAGGAGGGCATCGCCGTAGGTTCGGCCTTCGAGCGTTTCTCGCTCCGCGCCAACGTCGAGCAGCAGGCCGCCAAATGGCTCAAGCTCGGCACCAACACGATGATGAACTACCAGACCATCGAACGCGCCGAATCGGGCCAATATACGCTCGTGACCCCCATCTCGGCCGCACGTTTCATGATGCCGTACTGGAATCCCCACCGTCCCGACGGCTCGCTGGCCTCGATCAAGGACGGCACCTGGAAGGGCGAGGGCCAGAACCCGCTCGAATGGCTGGCCAACAACAAGATCTCCTATAAGAAATACAAGGTGATCTCGACGCTCTTCGCCGAGGCCACCCCCATCGAGGGGCTCACCATCCGGTCGCAGTTCGGCGTGGACTATTCGCACACGACGGGCTTCGGCGCCTCCTACCCCAACTACCCGCCCAACCTGGGCTCGGGCACGGCGCAGCGCTACTCGACCGACGGCATGAGCCTTTCGGTCACCAACACGATCAACTACCGCTTCTCGCTCGACGGCGGGCACTCGTTCAACTTCCTGTTGGGCCAGGAGGGCGTCGATTACAGCTACGAGGAGTTCACGCTGGCGACCCGCGGCCAGAACAACGACAAGCTGGTCAACATCTCGTCGGGAACGCGTGCCACGTCGTGGAGCGACGTCACCGACGACAACTACGCCTTCCTGTCGTTCTTCGCGCGCGGCGAATACAACTACGCCGACCGTTACTACGTCGACTTCTCCATCCGTACCGACGGCTCCTCGCGCTTCGGCACCTCGGGACGCTGGGCGGCGTTCGGCTCGGTGGGCATGATGTGGAACCTGCGCAACGAGAAATTCATGGAGAACTCGCGCCGCTGGCTCACCAACGCGCAGATCGCCTTCAGCACGGGTACCTCGGGTAACTCGTCGATCCCCAACTACGAACACATGGCGCTCGTGAGCGGCGGCCTGAACTACTACGGCGACGCCGGCATCGCCCCCTCGCAGCCGGGCAACGAAGACCTGCAGTGGGAGAAGCTGTGGATCACCAACCTGGCCGTGCACCTGGGCTTCTGGAACCGCCTGAACGTGGACGTCGAACTCTACCACAAGAAGAACAGCGCCATGCTCATGGAGGTTCCCGTTTCCTACACCACCTCCAACGGCTTCGGCTTCCGCTGGGACAACGTGGGCGACATGACCAACCGCGGCGTCGAGGTGAGCCTGGCCGCCGACGTCATCCAGCACAAGGATTTCGTATGGAGCGTGAACGCCAACGTCTCCTACAACAGGAACAAGATGACCAAGCTCTACAGCGGGGTCAGCGAATACGAGCTTTCGAGCACCAACACCAAACTGGTCGTGGGGCACTCCTTCGGCGAGTTCTACCTCAACCGGTTCGCAGGCGTCAACCCCGCCAACGGCGACGCGCTGTGGTACACCAAGGAGGGCGAGCTGACCACCGAGCTCCGCGACGAGGACAAGGTCATGGTCGGCAAGAGCTACGTGGCGCCCTGGCAGGGCGGCTTCGGCACGACGCTGGCCTGGAAGGGACTTTCGCTGTCGGCACAGTTCAGCTGGGTCGCCGACCGCTGGATGATCAACAACGACCGTTATTTCGACGAGTCGAACGGCCGATTCGCCTCCTACAACCAGTCCAAGCGCCTGCTCAACCGCTGGAAGAAACCCGGCGACATCACCGACATCCCGCGCCACGGCGTCTACACCGAGTTCGACGACCGCCTGCTGGAGGACGCTTCGTTCCTGCGCCTGAAAAACCTCATGCTGAGTTATTCCTTCCCGCAGGAGTGGCTGCGTAAGACACGCTTCATCAGCGGTGTGAAGATCTACGCCCAGGCCCAGAACCTCTTCACCTTCACCAAATTCACGGGCCTCGATCCCGAAGGGTCGAGCAATATGTACCAGGCACAGTACCCGATGGCACGCCAATTCACCTTCGGACTCGACTTAACATTCTAATCAGGGACTATGAACATGTTACGCAATATAAAATTCTATCTTTCGGCCCTCGCGATACTTGTCGGCGCCACCTCGTGCCTGGACAAGTACCCCGGTTCGTCCATCCCGGAGAAGGAGGCCATGCGCACCTTCGCCGACGCCGAGCAGACGCTCACCGGCATCTACGCCTCGCTCAAGAGCAACGCGCTTTACAGCGGCTACCTCACCCTGCTGCCCGACATCCAGGCCGACCTGGTCTATGCCGTCGAAGGCAACACCAACACCTACGGCTCGTTCTGGCGCTGGGACATACGCCCGACCGACCTGCAGCTCGAAGCGGTTTATGCCGCCCTCTACAAGGTGATCGGCAACTGCAACTTCTACCTCGACCGCATCGACGAGGTGGTGGCGAACGAGATCAGCGACACCAACATCGAGAAGCTCGAACAGTACACGGGCGAGGTCTACGCCGTGCGTGCGCTCTGCTATACCGAGCTGCTCAAGACCTTCTGCAAGGCCTATGAACCGGACACGGCCCAATCGGAACTGGGCGTCGTGCTGCGCACGAAATACTTTACGCCCGAGGCGGCCCGCCGCGCATCGCTCTACGACTCGTACCAGTTCGTACTCGACGACCTGGCCGAGGCCGAGAAACGCCTCGACAAGGAGAACGACGCCTACGGCAACGTCTACATGACCTCGGCCTCGGCCGAGGCGCTGCACGCCCGCGTGGCGCTCTACATGCAGGACTGGGACACGGCGATCGAATATTCGAGCACCCTGATCGACGAAAAAAAGGCCACCTTCCAGCTCTCCGATGCCAAGACCAACTACACCTCCGACTACACCTATTTCGACTACATGTGGGCGTACGACCTGGGATACGAGGTCATCTGGCGCATCGGCTTCACCGACACCTCCTACGGCGGGGCGCTCGGCACGGTGTTCCTCAACTTCAACAAGGACTACACCTATTTTTATCCCGACTATGTCCCCGGCCAGGCTGCCCTGGATCTCTACGACGATGCCGACCTGCGCTATTCGGGCTACTTCTACCAGACCGAGACCGGTTATGCTCACGGGCTGAGCTGGCCGCTGCTGGTCAAATACTACGGCAACCGCAACCTGATCGCCAACCAGATCTACCATGTCTCGATGCCCAAGCCGTTCCGCCTGGCGGAGCAGTACCTGATCCGCGCCGAGGCCTACTGCCAAAAGAACGATTTTTCGAAGGCCGGCAACGACCTCTCGACGCTGCGCAAGATGCGCTACAAATCGGGCGGTACGATCAACGTCACGAAGGACAACTGGTTGCAGACCATCTCCGACGAGCGCCTGCGCGAACTCTACATGGAGGGTTTCCGCCTGCACGACCTCAAACGCTGGCACAAGGGCTTCGAGCGTAAGCCGCAGGCCAATTCCCAGGCCGAAGGCAGCTCGCTCAAGATCGAAGCCGACAACCCGCTTTTCGTATGGCCGATCCCGCAGCACGAGCTGGAAGCCCCCGGTTCGGAGATACTCCCGAACGAAAGCAACAGATAGCAACAACGAATAGAAGAGAGACAATGAAACGAATTATCACGGTTTTGTTTGCAACGGGACTCCTGGCCGCCCTCGCAACGGGTTGCAAGGAGGAATATAAGACCTACTCCGATGCGGAGTACGTGCTGTTCGCCGACACCCTGGCGACCTACGCCGTACTCCAGAACCAAGACTATTTCTCGGTACCGGTCTCCTCGACCGTCGCGTGCGATTACGACCGCACGTTCGGCGTGGAGATCATCGACCAGGGCAGCAATGCCGTCGAGGGGAAGCACTACCGCCTCCTGTCGAACACCATCACCATAAAGGCCGGTTCGCGTAAGGCCGACGTACAGGTACACGGGTTCTACGACAACATCGAAGATACCGACTCGCTGGGCTTCATCCTCAAACTGGTCATGCCCGAGCAGCTGAAATGGGATCTGTACCACGACCGGACCAAGGTCGTCTTGCAGAAGAGCTGCCCCTACGACATCAACGAATTCACGGGCTGGTGCGTCGTGACCTCGACGTTCCTCAACAGCTACCCCGGCGTGGAAAACAAGAGCATCCAGCGTCTCATCCACACCGAGAAACACCCCACCGAGGAGAATATGATCATCCTGCACGACTGGCTCTTCTCGGGCTACGACGTCACGATCCGCCTCGACCCGGGCGACCCCATCGAACCGCTGGTGACCATGGACAAGAACCAGGTGCTGGCCGACGAGGCTTCGGTCTTCGGCCAGATCCTCGGCGACAACAAGATCCTCGTCACCAACAGTCCGCTCTACGACTCCTATTTCAACAGCTGCCAGCATTTCGTGGCCCTGTGGATCAAGGTGCACGTCGAGGACATGGGCGTGAACGTCGGTACGGTAGGCCACTTCTATAACATCATCGAATGGGTCAGCGACGAGGAAGCCGAGCGGCTCCAGCGGGAAGAAGGCATGCTCCCGGGAGGCGTCATAACGCCCGAATCGCTCTAAATCATAACGTAAATAAAGAAACGAAATATGAAAAGACATTATTTGCACTTGGTGATGTCGCTGCTCGCCGGAGCATGTCTGGCGGCCGCTTCGTGTTCCGATTCGGATGAGGATACGAAGCTTCCCAGCCCCAACTTCCCCGAGGCGGTTTCAGCGACCATCGAAGCCGGCGGCACCTACACGCTCGAGATAGAGCCCAACCAGAACTGGGAGGTGAGCGTCCCGACGGCCACCGCCGCATGGTTCTGGATACAGGACGAAACACAGAAAGTCTGGACGCTGCGCGGCAGTGCGGGTGCATCGCGGATCGTAATCGGCGTGGCCGAGCTCGATGAGTTCGACGACACGCGTGTCTGCGAGGTAACCCTGAAGATGGGAGGCCAAAGCAAGGTCATCGCCACGATCACACGCGGTACGCTCGAACGCGGCTTCAGCCTCCGCACATGCAAGCTCGACCAGTACGGCGACTTCGAATACGGCGACAGCGAAACCGGCCTCACCTACTCCTATAACGAAGGGGAAGCCCAAAGCATCGACCTGACCTGGCCCGAGGGGCGCACCGATTTCTCGATGCCGATCCTGGTCGAAGCCAATTACGAATGGGCGATCAACCGGATGCCGGAATGGGTATCCACCCCGTCGGTGACGGTCGGACAGCCCGGCACGAAAGTCGAGATCCGCATCCAGGGCAACCCGTCGGCCTATCCGCTCGACGGGGCGCAGGACAAACTGGTGTTCATCGACAAGAGCAACCTCGACGCGAAGGTCGAGATTCCGATCACGATTCCCTCCTGCCGCGACATTTTCGACGTCACGCTCGACAAGGAACTCAAGTTCAACGCCGCAGCCGAGATCTACAACAGCATGAACGGCGACTGGTCGCCCGGCGCCGCACGCGGTTCGGTCAAGGGCATCAGGGGTGCGAGGATCTACGTCATCGCCGAAGTCACGGATCGTTGGGGCAATACCAGCCTGAGCGGCGACGAAGCCGACACCAAATGGGTCACGGTCACGGAGAATGCCTGGGACGACGACCTGGTGATCATGGACAGAGGCTTCACCATCGGCACGCAGGTCAACCAGGGCGACGCCCGCACGGCACGGATCATCATACTCCCGGCATCGCTGGCCGTAGAAGACCCCAACGAGCTCTTCGACTACGACATCAAGGAAGAGTTCCAGCCCTACGTCTTCGCTACGCTGACGCAGCTGGCCAGCCCCGGCCCGATCCAGGCTGCCAACCCCGACGGCATGGCGGAGATCGGCACCATGTTCGAGAAACTCCCCTCGACCCACTGGTCGCTCCGCGAGCTCGAAGTCGACGACGCCTACAAACTGACCTACACCAAGGCCTGGTCAAACGACCCCGAAGCCACGCTGACATTCGAACGCGACTTCACCGGCTATAAATGCTACGACGCCGACTGCCAGCCGCTGTCGGACGAGGAGAACTGGCTCTCGGTACGCCGCGTCGAAGGCGGGGCCATCATCGACATGGATCGCGAGGACGAAGGCTACATCGTCTTCTACGATGCCCAGGGCAACATCGCGGCCGTCAACTGCCTCTACGATCCTAATGCGGACATCGGCGGCACGGACATCGGGTTCGCATATCCCGAATACGTCACCGGCGCAACCCTCGAAGAGATCACCTCGGGCGAATACTATGAACAGTATGCGGAGTACGGCGCCCCGATCTACCACCTGACCTACGAGGGAGAAACCTCGAACGCCGTGATGAACGTCCCGACCTACTCGAGCTTCATGGCCCAGGGCGATGCCGAAAGCTGGCTTTCGGCCGAATCCTACGGCCCGACCCAGATCTACGTCAACATGGACTCTCAGACCGCCGCGGAGGGCGTCATGTTCCTCTACGGAGCCAACTGGAACGTGGTAATGGTGATTATCTGCACGCTCAACATCTGACCCCAATGATTCAGGGCCCCTCTCCGCAGGGGCAGGGGCCCTGTTCGATACGACTACAATTTATGGAGAACATACAGACCAGGTTTTTAGATATGAAACTTTTTAAATTTTCCGTAGCGGCACTCCTCGCACTGGCCACGGCCTTCCTCGGCGGATGCTCCGACGACGACGGCATCGACAACCGCGACCGCGATTACGGATACGTTCAGTTCAAACTACACAAGGAGGCGTCCTACGACGTCGTGAGCCGGGCCCAGAAACCCCAGCTCGACTACCTTTCCGAAGCCAGCAAGGTGCAGGTCTCGCTCTATTACGACGGCACGACCATCACCCAGTCGCTGACGCTCTCGGCCCCCGACAAGGAGAGCGCCGAATTCGGGCTGCGCAGCGAGAAGCTCCGGCTGCTGGCAGGACAATACCAGCTCATCACCTTCTCGCTTTTCAATGCCGGCGACGAGCTGATCTACAACGGTATGCCCGGCGACGACCAACTCGACATCGTGGCGGGCGGCCTCGTATCGCACGACCTGACGGTCGACGTGGAGCCGCGCGGCACGGTACGTTTCTCGATTTCCAAGGACTTGTCGGACTTCACCGAGACGCCCGTGGTGACGCGTGCCGCCGAACGGCAGTACACTTTCGACGAGATCGCGTTCCTCGACCTGACCGTAAAACATAAGACGACCAACGAGCTCACCACGTTCGAAAAACTCCCCGCGAAATTCTCGATCCACTTCAAGGACGACCGCGAGGACGGGGCCCCCGAGGACATCGAGGACGGCTACCAGACCTCCTCGCTCGAATGCGACACGCTGCTCTCGCTCAAGGCGGGCGATTACAGCCTGGAGAGATACCAGGCCTACGACAAGAATAAAGTCCTGCTGGAGACCAACAAGCGCCCCAAGAACCTGGATTTCACCATCGAGGATAACAAGACCACCGAGGCCAAGGTCGGCGTCACGCTCTACGAGGCCGACGAGTACATCCGCGACTACTACGCGCTTTACGAAATCTGGAAGGCGCTCGACGGGGAGCACTGGTCTTACAGGGGCGAGAACTATGCCACCGGCGCCAACTGGGATTTCAATAAGGATCCCGACCTGTGGGGCAACCAGCCGGGCGTGGAGGTGCATTCCAACGGCCGCGTGGCGAAGATCTCGATCGGCGAGTTCGGCTTCCGCGGGCACCTGCCGGCAGCCATCGGCCAGCTCTCGGAGCTCGTCGAGCTGTATCTGGGCACGCACAACGACGGCAACCTGCTCGAATACGACCCCTCGCTGGCACACGACAAGAGTCTCTCCGAGCGCAACCGCACCCGCATGGAGCGCCACAAGGAGTTCCTCTCGCTGATCCATATCCCGACCCAGACGTCCGAGCCGATCGCCCGGGCCCTGGCCGAGCACGGCATCTCGATCCCGGCCACGTCGCTCTACAAGAATTTCACCGAGGATCAGATCATCGACCGCAAAACCGGCCTCCAGAACAATATCCGTCCCTACGACGTCGTTCACGGCAAGCTCACCAACGGGCTCAAGTCGATCGACCCGGCCATCGGCAAACTCGAAAAGCTCGAGTACCTCAACATCGCCAACGGCGAACTGGAGGAGATACCCGCCGAAGTGGCCAACCTCAAGTCGCTGACCGACCTGGAGATCTACAACTGCCCGAAGATGACCCGCTTCCCGGTGGAGATCGCGCAGATGCCCGAACTCGTTTCGGTCAACATCTCCAACAATGCCCAGTGGCCGGCCGAAGAGCTGTACAAGGGGCTCGACGCCATCGCCAACGGCCCGTCGAAGGAGAAGCTCCAGATACTCTATGCGACCAACAACAACCTCAGGGAGATACCCGAGTCGTTCAGCAACCTCAAAAAGATCGGCCTGCTCGACCTGTCGAACAACCAGATCGAAACGCTCCATCCGCTGGGCAAGGAGGTCGCACCCATGCAGCTCTACCTCGACCACAACAACATCACGTCGCTCCCGACCAACAGCGACGGCATCTTCTGCGGTACGGACGACACGGAGACCTTCTCGGTGACCTACAACAAGCTCAAGAAGGTTCCCAACATCTTCTCGGCCAAGTCCAAATTCGCCATGAAATCGGTGGATTTCTCCTACAACGAGATCGACGGCTTCGAAGGCGAAGAGGAGGGCAAATACAAGGGCCTGCGGGTTGAGACGTTCACCCTGGCAGCAAACCCGGGACTGACGAAGTTCCCCAAATGCCTCGGCACGACCAATTCGCTGGTTTCCTACATCATCCTGCGCGGTTGTTCGATCGACGAAATCCCCGAGGGCAGCTTCAGCGGCAAGAACTCGACGGCGCTCGTATCGCTCGACCTGACCTACAACAAGTTGAAGGCCATGTCCAAGGATTTCACGGCCGAGCAGCTGCCCTACCTTTACGGGCTGGATATTTCGTACAACTCGTTCGACAAGTTCCCGTTCGGGCCGCTCAACTGCGCCGGGCTCACCGTCTACGCCATCCGCGGCCAGCGCGACGCCGACGGCAAGCGATGCCTGCGCGAATGGCCCACGGGGCTCTACCAGCACACGGGCCTGCGCGGGTTCTACATCGGTTCGAACGACCTGCGCAAGATCGAGGACACGATCTCCTACCTGATCTACCACCTCGACATCAGCGACAATCCCAACATCACGTTCGATGCCTCGGCCATCTGCTACTATTGGCAGCAGGGTGTCTACAACCTGATCTACGACAAGACCCAGAACATCCTGAACTGCGACAAAATGCTCGAATAACACCTAAGGAGAAACGACAATGAAAATACTGAATTACATACCGGTCATCCTCTGCTCGATCGCATTATGCAGTTGCTCCGACGCCGACAAGAACGTCGCGTTCGGGCTCGACAGCGACGCCATCAAGGCCGAAGCCGCAGGAGGAACCCATAAGATCAAAGTATCGGCATCGGGGGATTGGGTCGCCACCACCGACGAACCGTGGATTTCCATCTCGCCGGCCAACGGCCGCGGCACCACCGAGTGCAGGATCCTCATCGACTCGGCGCTGACCGACTCGCCCCGCCGCGGCGTAATACGCATCCAGGAGCAGAACACCTGGGACAAGAAGGAGATCACCATCGACCAGCAGGGCTTCGACTACGCCATCACGCTCGGGGAGAAAGAGGTTTCCGTAGCCAATTTCTCGGCCTTCGGCACCCGTCATTTCGACGTGAAGGTCAAGACCAACGTCGACTTCGCCGTCGAAGTCCCCGCCTCGGCCGAAAGCTGGCTCAAATACGACAGCTATAAGGTCGAACTCGACCGCGGCATCCGCCCGCGCGAGGTGACCGTACGCTTCAACTGGAGCATCAACTCCCAGCCCAACGAGCGTATCGCCGACGTGGTGTTCAAGCCCAAGCGCGAGGTGGAACTCGCCCGCCAGGACAACCTGCTCGTCACGCAGGGCGCCGCCGAACCCATCGAGGAGAACACCCGCAGCGGCGACTCGATCGCCCTGCTGGCCATTGCCCGCACGCTTTCGGCGGACAACACATGGGAAAACGGCGAGCGCATGGACAACTGGGACAACGTCACCCTTTGGGAGGAGGGCATGGACGGTTACACGCCCGAGAAGAACGGCCGCGTGAAATACGCCCGGTTCTTCATGTTCAACACCAAGGAGGAGCTGCCTTTCGAGGTGCAGTACCTGACGGCAGCCGACGAGCTGAATTTCTACAGCAACGTCAACGCCTTCCTGAAAGACCTCACCACCGGCGAGCACATCACCAAGCTCACCCAGCTCAAGCGCCTCACCATCGCCGCCTACGGGCTGGTTTCGCTGGACAAGAACTTCACGGCGCTCAAGAACCTCGAGTTCCTCGACCTGAGCAGCAACAACTTCCAGAAGATTCCCGACGAGATCAACCCGACCAACTTCCCGAAACTGCGGACGCTGCTCATGGGCGCCAACACGCGCAGGAATATCTATGACCTGAGCAACACCGTCGAAACCAACTACGGCGGCCTCGTCGATGAAGAAGGATTCCCGCGCCGCATGATCGAATGGGATCTCGACACGCTGCAACTCTCGGTCAACTACCTGCAGGGCCCGCTGCCCAAGATGGACGACTGGGAGAAATACACCGAACAGGACATCATCGACGCCGACACGCTGCCCCGCGCCCTGATCGGAACCCCGAAGGTGATGCCGCACACCAAGCGTTTCGCCATCAACCTCAACCGCCTGACCGGCGAACTGCCCGACTGGCTGCTTTACCACCCGGCCCTCGACTGGTGGGCCCCCTTCCAGCTCGTGTTCACGCAGGAAGGCAAGGACGCGACGGGCGCATCGGCCGGATTCGGCAACGAACCCGCCAACCTGAACTACTACTATAAATTCTACGAGGGGTACAAGAAAGACCCCGGTGCGGAAGACGAAGACGAGGATACGACCAAATAATCAAGACGATGAAAAACTATTTATACGGCATTTTTGCCATTGCATTCCTGGCATTTACCGCCTGCACCAACGAGGAGCTCCCGACGCCCGGCACGGGCCCGGACACCCCCGCCGAGCACAAGTCGGGGGAGATACTCGTCAAATTTTCGCCTTACGTGAGCGAGATACTCGACAAGACGGCCGCAGCGACCCGCAGCGGCGGCCCCGCCACCCGCTCGGGCATCCTTTCGGTCGACGAGGTACTCGATATCGTGGGCGGCTACCAGATCGAGCGCGTCTTCCCCGTAGACGGCCGCAACGAGGAGCGCACCCGCGAATCGGAGCTGCACCTGTGGTACGTCGTACGCTTCGGCGACGACTACTCCGCCGAGGAGGTCGCCGAGAAACTTTCGGCCCTGGGCGAAGTCCAGCACGTGAACCTCAACCGCACGATCCGCCGTGCCTACAACGCCGGCAAGAAGGCGATGCCCCTCACCCGCGAGGCCCTCGCCGCCATGCAGCGTGCGACCCGTGCCGCCGGGGATACGGGCTATCCCTTCAACGACGAGCTGCTGCCGATGCAGTGGCACCTGATCAACCGAGGCAACCTGTTCGGCGACAAGTCGATCGTCGATGCCGACGTGCAGTGCGAAGAGGCGTGGAAATCCTCGACGGGCGACAAGTCGATCATCGTCGCCGTGCTCGACGAAGGCGTCATGGTCGAACACCCCGACCTGAAGAACAGCATGTGGGTCAACGAAGGCGAGGTTTACCGCTCGAAGCAGGACAACGACGGCAACGGCTACAAAGGCGACGTCTACGGCTACAATTTCGTATTCGAGACGGGCGTCATCTCATGGGATGACATCAACGACACGGGGCACGGCACGCACGTAGCGGGCGTAATCGCCGCGCAGAACAACAACGGCATCGGTATCAGCTCGATCGCCGGCGGCAACGGCGACATCCCGGGCGTGAAGATCATGAGCTGCCAGATATTCTCGGGCAACACGGTCAGCAACTCGCTGGCGACCGTCCGGGCCATCAAATACGCGGCCGACAACGGCGCCGTCATCCTGCAGTGCAGCTGGGGCTATGTCTCGGGCAGCGCCAACAGCTACGAATGGGGGACGCCGGGCTTCAAGGACGAAGAGGAGTGGGCGACGAACGCCCCGCTGGAAAAGGACGCCCTCGACTACTTCCTGCATAACGCCGGGTCGCCCAACGGCCCGATCGAAGGCGGCCTGGCCATCTTCGCAGGCGGCAACGAGAGCGCCCCGCAGGCCGGGTTCCCGGGCGCTGCCGAGGACTGCATCTCGGTATCGGCCACGGCTGCCGACTATACGCCCGCAACCTATACCAACTACGGCCCCGGCACGACGATCGCAGCCCCGGGCGGCGACCAGGACTACTACTACGAGTACTTCGACGACAACCACAAACGCGGCGAGATCGGCTGCGTGCTCTCCACGCTGCCCTACGACATCAGCGAAACGGGCTACGGTTACATGGAAGGCACCTCGATGGCCTGCCCCCACGTTTCGGGCGTCGCCGCGCTCGGGCTCTCGTACGCCGCACAGCTCCGCCGCCACTTCACGGCCGACGAGTTCAAGGCACTGCTCTACCAAACTACCACGCCGATCGACTCCTACATGACCGGCCTGAAAAACTACTACCGCTACGTCGCCGACGTCGGCCTGAACCAGCCCATGCAGCTGACGCTGGCCAACTACCGCAACCAGATGGGCACGGGCCAGGTCAATGCGGCCAGGCTGCTCAATGCGGTCTCCGGCAACGGCAAGCAGGTTTCGTTTCCGAACCTCTACATCTCGCTGGGCAAGGAGGTGAAGGCCATCCCGGCCAACTACTTCCTCGGCGGCGAAACGCTGACCTACACGGTCAGCATCGCCGACACGGCGGTCGCCACGGCGTCGATGGAGGGTGCGAAACTGACGGTCAAGGGGCTGAAGGCCGGTACGACCAGGGCAAGCATCACTTCGAGCAAGGGCGAGACGCACAATTTCAACATCACGGTGCGTAAATCCGCAAACGGTAACGGCTGGCTTTAACGAACGATGCGCTGCGGAACGACGATAGCACGTATGCTCTTCTGCTGCGGGGCGTTGTGGGCGATTACCGCCGCCACACCGCTCTGCGGACAGATCCGCATCGTCCCCCGTGCCAAACTCGACAGCCTGGCGCACCCCTCCACGGCCGACGGGGCCCAAGCCATGCGCTTCGAGCGCACGCAGATCGACGCAGGGCATATCGGCGAGGACGATACGCCGCCGAGCTACACGTTCAAATGGCATAACGAAGGAACGGCACCGCTCATCATCACCCGCGTGCAGACCACCTGCGGCTGCGCCGCGGCCACCTACGGCCGGCAGCCCGTCCGCACGGGCGGCGAAGGCACGGTGACGGTCACCTACCACCCGAAGGGACACCCGGGGAGCTTCGACAGGCGGATCTTCGTCTATACGCAGCTCTCGGACAAGATGCCGACGGCCATCCTGCACCTCACGGGCACGGTCATAGCCTCGGAACTCACGGACGGCGACTACCCCTATGCAATGGGGACGCTGCGGCTCAAACAGCAGTCCGTGCGGTTCGCCCGGGAAGGGTTGCAGAGCGAGCGTATCGAATGCCTGAACACGGGCGGCAAAGCCATGCGGCCACGCTGCGACGATCACCTGCTCCCGCGGGGAATCACCCTCAGGTGCGAGCCCGCAACCCTCGCCCCGGGCGCCAAAGGCGACCTGGTCATCGGGTTCGACCCCGCGCAGGCAACGCACAGGCCGCCGGCCCAGCTGCCCCTGATCCTCGAAGGGCCCGATGTCCCGCCGAGCGGGCGCACGCTGCAGATCCGGTTCGAAGAAACAGAGTAAGAAACAGACAAAAACGAGTCATATGAAAACAATTTTTAGATTTACGCTCCTTGCACTTATCGTGACGGCCTTCTGCGCCTGCGATGACGACAAGTCGTATGTAGCCCCCCTGGATGTCACGCCCAACAACCTCGCCGGCACGTGGCAGCTCGCCCAATGGAACGGCGCGCCCCTCGCCCAGGGCAGCTACGTATACATCGAGTTCATCCGCAAAGACCAGAAGTACGTCATGTACCAGAACTTAGACAGCTTCGGCGCCCGCAAGCTCACGGGACGCTTCGCCATCGAAACCGACGAGGAACTGGGCGCCATCATCTACGGCAACTACGATTACAGTGCCGGCGACTGGCAGCACCGCTACATCGTGACCGACTTTTCGAAGACACAAATGATATGGACAGCCAAGGACGACCGCTCGGACATTTCGGTCTACGAACGCTGCGACGGCATCCCCGAGGATATTACCGGAGGGAAAACGGAGTAATAAAAAGTTCACGCCGCAAGGCAGTAAAAGGGACTCCCACGCAACAGGGAAGTCCCTTTTATCTTTTGCCCGGAGCGCCATGACCGGCCTATCCGGGTTGGTAATGCGGGGAATTTGCAGTATTTTTGCGCAAAACAAAACGGACTATGACACGACCACTGCAATTCATATCTTTCAAATCCCGCGCTGACAAAGGCTGGGCCGAGGCCTGGGAGCTTTACGAAAAGTCGTTCCCCTACAACGAACGCTGGAGCGAGGAGGCCTACGACCGGGCTTTCGGCGACCCGAATTTCGAAGCCGACGGCATCTGGCGCGGCGGGGAGTTCATCGGCATCCTCTTCCACTGGGGTGCCGACGGCTACCGTTATGTCGAGCACCTGGCCGTCTCGCCCGCCCTGCGAGGACAAAACATGGGCTCCGCGGCACTCTCGGCCTTCTGCCGGAAGGTCGGGCGCGTCATCCTCGAAATCGACCCGCCCGAAGACGACATTTCGATCCGCCGCCGGCATTTCTACGAGCGGCTGGGGTTCGTCGCCAACCCCTACCGGTACATCCACCCGTCGTTCCGCAAGCCCTTCACGCCCCACCGGCTGGTGCTGATGAGTTATCCCGGCGCCATCACCTACGAAGAAGCCCGCAGTTTTGCGGACTTCGTTCGGGAGGCAGTCCTCCGCTATTCGGAGCACGAAGCCCCTGCGCTGCCGAAACTGCCCTGAACGGGCATCGCCCGCACACCGCCGCCCTGCGGCGGCAGGCGGGAACGGGCGGTGAAAAGCAGCGGTAAAAAGCAGCGGTGAGAAACGGCGGTGGGAAATAGCAGAGAGAAACAGCGGTGGAAAACGGCAGGTGAAAAACAGCGGGTACAGCGGATGCCGCTATAAGACCCCGACCAGGTATTTGGTCACGAAATAACCGCCCACGACCAGCCAGACATACAGCAGGCCCGCCAGCACGAAGGGCTTCGCCCCGGCCTGCCTGAACTTGTCGATGCTCGTTTCCGTACCCAGCGCCGTCATGGCCATCGTCAGCATGAACGTATCGACATATTCGATGGCGCCGTTCAACGGGATGTCGCGGACACTCTCCGCCCCGGTCAGGTATTGCAGCAGCGAATTGAGGCCGATGACCGCGATGAAGCCGAAGGCGAACCACGGAATGGTAATTTTGCTCTTCTCCTTGCGCCCTCCGGCGGTTTTCCGGCGGCCCGCCAGCACGAACCCCAGGATAACCAGCACGGGCGCAAGCATCATCACGCGGATCATCTTGGTGATGGTCGCCGTCCCGGCGATACCCAGGTCGTCGGTCGGATCCATCGCATTGCCCGCCCCCGCCACATGGGCCACTTCGTGGAGCGTGCTGCCCGTATAGACGGCCACGCCCGTGTCCGTCAGGGCGTCGAGCATCCCCGTGCGGTACATCAGGGGGTAGAGGAACATCGAGAGGGTGCCGAAAATCACGACCGTGGAGACGGCGATGGCGGTCTTGTACCCCTCGCATTTCACGACCGGCTCGGCACCCAGCACGGCCGCCGCGCCGCAGATGGCACTGCCCGTCGAGGTCATCAGCGCCGTGTCGCGGTCGATCTTCAGCAGGCGTCCCAGCAGGACGCCGCCCAGGATCGTGACCGTCACGACGACCAGGTCGACCGCGACGGCCGGGATGCCGACAGCCGCCACCTCGGAGAGCGTCAGGCGGAACCCGTAGAGGATAATGCCCCAGCGCAGCACCTGCTTGGTACAGAACCTGATGCCGGGCACCCACGTTTCGGGCAGCTTGTTGCGCAGGCTGTTGGCATAGAGCATGCCCAGCACGATACCGACGATCAGCGGGCTGAACGAAAGTTTCTTTACGAGGGGGAACCCGGCGATATAGAATGCTGCGAACGAGAACAGGACGATCAGCAGAATCCCGTGCAGGGTATTCGCCCTGTTACCTTTTTTCAACATATCCTTCGTGTTTTTTAAGGAGCCGTTATAACTTTTCCTTTGTTTCGCCGGCAAAGATCGCATCTTTTGGCGGGATATGGAACAAGAACCGGTTATCCTGCATAACATAAAGTTATAATGAAAGCCCCAGCCGTGCAGCGGTGCCCGGAAACGGAAGCGGAATATGGGAACAAAAACGGGAACAGGAACAAAAACGGGATGCGGGAACGGGATACGGGATGCCCGCCGGGTCAGCGGTCGGCCCGGGCGAAATCGACGAACTGCCGGACAAGCCGGGCAGGTTCGGCCTCGGGATGCACGAACACGAAGTCGCGCGTGAGCGACAGGGAGTCGACATCGACGATACGCAGCGTACCGCTGCGCAGCTCGTCCACGACCGAAATCACCGACAGGATGGCCATGGCGTCGCTGTTGCGCACGAACGCCTTGATCCCCTCGGTCGAGCCGAGGCGCATCACCACGTTCAGCTCCGGGATGCGGATCCCGGCCTTGCCGAGTGCCGTCTTGATGACTTCGAGCGTCCCCGACCCGCCCTCGCGCAGCACGAGGGGAATCTGCCGCAAACGGTCGGGCGTCACGGCATCCGTCCGCGCATAGGGGCCGCCCGTACGGGCGACAAGCACCAGTTCGTCGGGCGCGAAGAGCGTATAGTGCAACCCCTGCCGGCGGCTGAGGCTCTCGACCATCCCCAGGTCGATGCCGTGCCCGCACAGCGCCTGTTCGACCTGATCGCTGTTACCCGACATCATCGAGACCCGCACGCCGGGGAAGCGCGTGGTGAAGCGGGCGAGGATCGGCGGCAGGAGGTATTGGGCGATGGTCGTGCTGGCACCGAGGCGCAGTTCGCCCTCGACCGCACTCGCGCAGAGGCCCATCTCGTACTCCATGCGGCGGTAGTCGCCGGCCAGCCGTTCGGCGCAAGCCAGCAGGGTCTCGCCGGCCGCGGTGAGTTCCAGGCGGCTGCCGCGGCGGACGAAGAGTTGCACCTTGTAACGGGATTCGAGCTCACCGACATGCTTGCTGACGGCGGGCTGGGAAATGAACATCTGTTCGGCGGTCCGGGTGAAACTGAGCGTCCGGGCCGCGGTGATAAAAACTTTAAGTCGGAAATCGTCCATAACTTTCGTAGGTTATCGGCGCAAGGTCACCAGCCATAGCGTCCTCAACCCAGATACCCGTCTTGGGCGAACTCCTTTACCGACTTGATATAGTGGTCGATAGTCTCCTGCATCGAAACGAACGATTTACCTCCCGCGGCATTCTTGTGGCCGCCGCCGTTAAAGTACTTGCGGGCGAAGAGGTTGACGTCGACATCTCCGCGCGAACGTAAGCTCACGCGGATGAACTTGCGGTGTGCCAGGAACATGGCCGACATTTTCATCTTTTTGATCGTCAGCGCATAGTTCACGAAACCCTCGCTGTCGCCCTGCTGGAACTGGAAGCGGCGCATCTCGTTCTCCATCAGCGACATGTAGGCCACCGTACCGTCCTGGATGATCTCCATCTTGCGGTTGATGACATAACCGAACAGCCTTGCGCGGCCTTCGGTATAGGCGTTATAGACGTTGTTGTGGATATCGGGAATGCTGATACCCTTCCCGACCAGCACCGCCACGGCGCGGAACAACTCCGGCGTGAGGAACGAGTAGGCGAAGTTGCCCGTGTCAGTCATGATGCCCACGTAGAGCGCCTCGGCCATCTGCCGCGTAATGGCATCGGTGCCGAACAGCGCCTCGATGATGCTGTATACAAGGAAGCAGGTGCTCGACGAATCGGGATACGAGAACATGAGGTCGAAATGCCCGTCGGGCGAAAGGTGGTGGTCGATCAGCACGCGGTGGGCCGTGGTGTTGGCCTCGATCGTATCGCTGAGGATTTCGAGCCGCGACACGGCGTTGAAATCGAGGCAGAAGAGCAGTTCGGCCTCGGCGATGGCACGCACGGCATGTCCTTCGGTGTCGTTCTTGAATACCACGACCTGTTCGATTCCCGGCATCCAGTCGAGGAAATAGGGGTATTTGTTCGGGACGATGCACGTCACCGCATGACCCATTCCCCGCAGCACCTCGGCCCATGCGAGCGAGGAACCCACGGCATCGCCGTCGGGATTGGTATGGGCGACAATCACGATCTTACGGTTTGCCGGGGCGAGAAGTTCCCTGAGGGATTCGATACGCGCTTTCGATAGCTCCATTTCAGCCTTTCTTCACATTGGTGATACTCGGCAAAGGTAAGAAAAAAGAGGAAGATAACAAACCGCGCAACCCTATGTATACTGAATTTGCACATTTGCATACACCCCGCAGCCGGGAATTTCATTAATTTTGTCCCGGCTAACCAAAACCGCACGTATGAAAAAACTCACGCTTCTGCTGCTGGCAGGCATGCTCCTGACAACGGCCGCAGCGACGGCCGCAGTGCCCTATGCCAACAACCGCGCCCCGCTGCGCGAAAAACCTTTCGTAAAACTGCCGCTGGGCGCCATCCGCGCCGAAGGGTGGCTGCGCGACCAGTTGCAGCGCCAGGCCGACGGGCTGACGGGGCACCTCGATTCGGTCTACCCCGAGGTGATGGGCCCGCGCAACGGCTGGCTGGGCGGCGACGGCGACGTCTGGGAACGCGGCCCCTACTGGATCGACGGGCTGCTGCCGCTGGCCTATATCCTCGGCGACAGGCAGCTGATCGAAAAGACCCGCCCCTGGGTCGAGTGGGCGCTCGGCAGCCGGCAGCCCGACGGCTATTTCGGCCCGGCGGAAGACCGTCCGTTCGAAAGCCCGGCCATACAGCGCGACAACGCCCGCGACTGGTGGCCCAAGATGGTTATGCTCAAGGTGCTGCAACAATACTATTCGGCGACGGGCGACGAGCGCGTCATCGAACTGATGAGGGCCTATTTCCGTTACCAGCTGCGCGAGCTTCCGAAGACCCCGCTGGGACACTGGACTTTCTGGGGCGAACAGCGCGGCGGCGACAACCTGGGCATCGTCTACTGGCTCTACAACATCACGGGCGACGAATTTCTGCTGGAGCTGGGCGACCTGATCCACCGGCAGACGCTCGACTGGACGGGCATCCTCGCCGGCGGGGAGGTGATCCCGACGCCCTTTTCGCTGCACTGCGTGAACCTCGCGCAGGGGATCAAGGAGCCGGTGGTATACTACCAGCGCAGCAACGACCCGGCGCATGTGGCGGCCGTGAAGAAAGGCTTCGCGGACATACGCCGCTACATCGGCCTGCCGACGGGGTTGTACGGGGGCGACGAGGCGCTGCACGGCGCCGCCCCGACGCAGGGTTCGGAACTTTGCACGGCCGTGGAGATGATGTACTCGCTGGAGGAGATGGCCGAAATCACGGGCGACGTACAGTTCGCCGACCATCTGGAGCGCGTGGCGTTCAACGCCCTGCCCACGCAGGCCACGGACGCCTATGACGCCCGCCAGTACTACCAGCAGGTCAACCAGGTGATGATTACCGACCACCGCCGCAATTTCGAGCAGAGCCACGACGGCACGGACATCCTCTACGGCCTGCTGACGGGCTATGCCTGCTGCACGTCGAACATGCACCAGGGATGGCCCAAGTTCACGCAAAACCTGTGGTATGCCACCCACGACGGCGGCCTGGCCGCGATGGTCTATTCGCCCTGCAACGTCACGGCCGAAGTGGCCGGCGGCGTACGGGTGACGATCGCCGAGCGGACGCAATACCCCTTCGACGAGCAGATACGCTTCGAGATAAAGATCGACGGCCGCAAGGTGAAAACGGCCCAGTTCCCGCTCCGCCTGCGCATCCCCGGCTGGTGCGAAGGGGCGACCGTGGCGGTGAACGGCCAGGCCGTGGCGTCGCCCGGGAAAGGTTCCGTGGCGGAGGTGCGGCGCGCATGGCGCACGGGCGACGTGGTGACGCTCCGCCTGCCGATGGAGGTTGCGTCAGCCGCTGGTACGAACGCTCGGCCGTCGTCGAGCGCGGGCCGTTGGTCTACTCGCTACGCATCGGCGAAAAATGGTCGAAAGTCCGCAATCCCGGCAAGCAGATTTACGGCCCGTGGTATTACGAGGTACGCCCCACCACGCCGTGGAACTACACGCTCTTCGAGGAGGACATCCGCCCCGAGCGCATTGCGGAGGCTTTCCGGGTCGAGCGGCGCGACATCGGCAATGCCTATCCGTGGACGCTGGAGAATGCCCCTGTCGAGATCAAGGCGCGCGGGCGCAGGCTCGACGAGTGGGTGCTCTATCAGGAGAGCGCCGGCCCCCAGCCGTACAGCACCAACGAGACCGCCAATCCCGCCGAAGAGATCACGCTGATCCCCTACGGCTGCACAACGCTGCGCATCACCGAGTTCCCCCTGACGCGCGACCTGCGCAAGAACTGGTAATACCGGGAAGGGCGACACTGTGCCGGGAGGAAGGCAAGCACGGAAAGATGCCGTACCGGGAAACCGGGGCCAGGCGACGAAAGGCATAACGCAAAAAACACGGGCAGGGAAAAGTGCAGTATCGGAAAGAATACCGCAAAAAAATACGGCGGCGGAAGGCTGCAAAAGCGGCGCACGGGGGGATCGTCCCGCCGTGCGCCGTCTCTTTCCGGAGCGGCGATTGGCACGGTTCGGGATTTTTGCGTAGCTTTGCAAATCTAAATCACACGCTATGGCTTCTTGTCTTCAGGTGGAAAACCTCACCAAATCGTACGGCGAGCAGGTGCTCTTCGAAAATATCTCGTTCACGATCGAGGAGGGCCGGCGCGTAGCCCTCGTGGCGAAGAACGGAACGGGAAAGACCACGCTGCTGAACATCATCGCGGGGCGCGAAGACCACGACGCGGGCAGCGTCGTGCCGCGCCGCGACTTGAGGATCGCCTACCTGGAACAAAGCCCCGCCTATCCGGCGGGAATGACCGTACTGGAGGCTTGCTTCCACGCGGGAAACCCGGCGCTGAAGGCCATCGCGGAGTACGAGCGGGCGATCGGCGATGCGTCGGGCGAAGGGTTGCAGGAGGCGATGACGCGGATGGACGCCCTCGAAGCGTGGGATTACGAGCAGCGCGCCAAGCGGATTCTCTCGCGCCTGAAGATCCGCGACTTCGGACAAAAAGTGGAAACCCTCTCTGGCGGGCAACTCAAGCGTGTGGCGCTGGCCAACGTGCTGATCAGCGAATCCGACCTGCTGATCCTCGACGAGCCGACCAACCACCTCGACACGGACATGACCGAATGGCTCGAGGAGTACCTCGCGGCAAGCAGCGCGGGGCTTCTGATGGTGACCCACGACCGGTATTTCCTCGACAGCGTATGCAGCGACATCCTCGAAATGGAGAACCGGCAGATATACCACTACACGGGCAACTACTCCTACTACCTGGAGAAGAAACAGGAGCGTGAGACGGCCGACGCGGCGCAGCGGGCGGGCGACATGAACCTCTACCGCCGCGAGCTGGAGTGGATGCGCCGCCAGCCGCAGGCGCGGGCGACCAAGGCGCGGTCGCGCATCGACGCGTTCCGCGACCTCGAGGCGCGGCTGAAAACAACGCGCGACCGCGGCGAAGTGCGGCTCGACGTCGGAGCGACGCGCATCGGCACCAAGATATTCGAGGCCCGCGACGTGAGCAAGCGTTTCGGCCAACTGACGATACTCGACAAGTTCAACTACAACTTCACCCGCTACGAAAAGCTGGGGATCGTAGGCGACAACGGCTGCGGCAAGTCGACATTCCTCAAGCTGCTGCTGGGAATCGAAAAACCCGACAGCGGCGTGATCGACGTAGGCGAAACCGTACGGTTCGGCTATTACAGCCAGCAGGGGCTCGAATTCGACGATTCGATGAAGGTGATTGACGTGGTGACGTCGATCGCCGAGCAGGTCGAACTGGGCGACGGGCGGCGGATGAGCGCCTCGCAGTTCCTGCAACATTTCCTCTTCACACCCGAAACGCAACACAACTACGTAGCGCGCCTGAGCGGCGGTGAACGGCGGCGGTTATACCTCTGCACGGTGCTGATGCAAAGTCCCAATTTCCTGGTGCTGGACGAGCCGACGAACGACCTGGACATCGTGACGCTGGGTATTCTGGAAGAGTACCTGCAAGCGTTCAAAGGCTGTGTGATCGTGGTGTCGCACGACCGTTATTTCGTGGACAAGGTCGCCGACCATCTGTTGGTATTCTGCGGCGGGGGAGAAATCAAGGATTTTGCGGGGACATACTCGGAATATGTGATCTGGAAGCGCGAACACGAAGCGGCACGGCGCGCCGAGGCCGCACAGGCACGCCCCAAACCGCAGGCGGCAAAGGCGCAGACAACGGAGGCCGCGCCGCGCAAGCTCTCGTTCAACGAAAAGCGGGAACTGGAAGCGCTCGAAACGGAAATCCCGGCGCTCGAAACCGAAAAAGCGGCACTCGAGGCGTCGCTCTCGTCGGGGACGCTCCCGGTGGAGGAGCTCACGGCGCAGTCACGGCGCATAACGGAGCTGATCGCGTCGATCGACGAAAAGACGATGCGCTGGCTGGAGCTGAGCGAGCGGTGAGGGCGGGCATCCTGTCCGGCGGAACGGCCTGCGGCAGGGCCGGTGGGCGTCCAAGATCCGAAAAAACCCGCGCTTGCGGAAGCGCGGGCATGAATCCGTACAAATCCGATTACCTTTTTATATTCAGCAGCGTAAGGTTTTCCAGCACGGTCTGCTGCGCCACACGCTGGATGTATTCGGCCTGTTCGGCCGGGAAACCAAGCGTGCAGGCGGTCTGGTAGGGCTTGCCGTAGATCGTGGTGAAAATCACGTTCGCGGCCAGGTAGCTGCCCAGCGGCCCGGGGTGGAAACAATCCTGCGCATAGAGCACGTAATCGGGCCTTTCGGCACGCACCCGGCGCCATGCCATGCCCACGGGGGCACACCATGCGTCGTTGTCGTAGGCCATTTCGAGGTAGCTGGTAATCAGCCGCTCCTGCATGGTGCCGTAGCTGTTGGCGGGCGGGTACTCCGGAATCGGGAAGCGGTTGCCGTTCTTATGCCCCCACGTCATGTAGAAGATCACACGGGCATCGGGCGACGCGACGTGCACCAGGCTGTCGAGCGTACGCGCCGCAGGGTAGACTTCCCGTGCGACCTGCCGGGTCGGCATGGCCGGTGCGGAACTCTGCTCCTGGAGGATGACGTAGTCCCAGCCGCCCGCGGCGATGGCGTCGAGCAGTTTCTGGTTTTTCAGGTGGCCGGAAAGGCGCTCGCCGCCCTTGAGGAAGCGCGTACAGGAGAGTTTCACCTTCTGCGTCGCGGCGATCTGCCGGACGGTGGACGGCATGTCGTTGTAATAGGTATAGCTGTTGCCGACCCACAGCACCCGCAGCGAATCGGTGTCACGCGCCTGCGTGAAAAAGGGCACGAACAGCAACAACAGGAATTTCAGGACGATCTTGGTCATAGGTCTGAGGTTTGGATTGGGTTGATCTGTTTTTTTTGTGTTCAGGGTGTTCCCGGCGGCCGGATCATGCCCCGCGCGGGAGGCGGGCCGTACCGGGGCTGTCTCTTATACACATCTCCGAGCCC
>ENA-OZHQ01000069-OZHQ01000069.1-human-gut-metagenome-genome-assembly--contig:-NODE-69-length-24392-cov-5.630850_pt1 | contig 24392 bp, 24 predicted proteins | sample MGYA00244044_ERZ653682 | MGnify/ENA primary metagenome ERZ653682 (study PRJEB26926, sample SAMN06165288) | human gut metagenome | biome: ENVO:00009003; feature: ENVO:2100002; material: ENVO:00002003...
AGATCGTCGGCAGCGTCAGATGTGTATAAGAGACAGGCTCTCGTCCAACGCCTCGGAGAGCACCCTGTCGTTGAATGCGAGCCAGGAAAGCTCTCTGTCCTGGGTGTAGGGGAGGTCAGACATTCAGAATGCCCTCCTTTTCTAGCTGATATTCCAGATAGCCCTCGCGCACGCCGTAGCTGCTGGTGACTATGGTCTCCGGGCGGCACAGCTCAACGACTGCGCTGAGGATAACTACGCCGGGGACAAGCGTGTGTACGCGCTCCGGAGCGATCTTGAGTATGCGGCGCATGAGCTTTCTCGGGCTCGACTCCGCTTGTGACAGTATCCCGCGCAGGAAAGAGGGAGAATAGCTTTCGCCGCCTCCTGCGGCTTGGCTCAAGGCGTGAGCCGCCCTGGCAGTTCCGCCAACGCCGCAGAGAGGTTCGGCTACATAGCTGCCTTTTTTGGGGATGGCGGGGCCTATCAGGCGAAGAGCCTCCGTACACATTTCGCGCAGCTCCTTGCCCTCGGGTATGACGCCGGAGACAAAGCGCGAGAAGAGGTTGAGCGAGCCGATAGGCAGGCTCTGCGCAGAGATGACCTCGCGCGAGCGGAAAAATACCAGCTCCGTGCTCCCGCCGCCTATGTCCACGAGTACGCCGGACTGCTCGTTCATACGCCCGACTGCGCCGCGGTAGTCGAAGATGGCCTCCTCGCGCCCGGTGATGACGTCTATATCAAAGCCCGTTTCACGCCTGACCCGCTCCAGGACCTCGGGAGTGTTGGAGAGCCCGCGCAGGGACGCAGTGGCAAAGGGAAATACCCGGCAGCCCGGCAGAAGCTCCAGTACTCGGCGGAAGCGCAGCAGGACGGAGACCAGCTTTTCCACGCCCTCCTCGGAGAGCGCGCCGTCCTCCACACAGCCGGCCAGCCCGGCGGTGGACTTGCTGCTGAGCGCCTGGCGCAGACGCCCGTCCTCAAGCGTATATACGACGAGCCTTATCGTGTTCGAGCCTATATCTATAACGCTGTACAAATGAATGACCCCCGTTTTGAGCAATATAAGCAATATATAGTATGATAGTCCGCGCATATAATATTTGCTCGAATTTTTCGTAAAATTACTGTAAACAGGCTGGAAAAATGGACGCCCGGCCGTGCCGGACGTCCATGCGGAGATCGTTATTTACCGCTGAGTATGATACCGACAGAACCAGTGACGTTCTGGGGCACATACTGCACCTCGCGCGTGTCCTCCGTGACACTGATAAAGCCGGGAAATGCAGCTTCTGCGCCGGGGCCGAGCTCCGAAAACACAGCGGTATCTGCCCACAGCTCCCGGCCGGGTGTAAAGAACGAAACAGCCGCGACCACAACGACTGCCAGCAGCGCGACAGAGGCTGTAAGGAAGAATATCTTTTTAAAGTTCATGTGTGCCGCCTCCTTCATGTGTGCCGCCTCCTTCATGTTGCTCTACCCACATTATAACTGGAAATGTAAGTGAATGCAATTAAAAACTGGGAGTTTTCGAACTGGAGCTTGCTCTTTATTCCAGCCAGAATACGTCCTCCACCTCGGCACCGAGCGCCGAGCAAATCTTGAGCGCCAGCTTTAGCGAGGGGTTGTAGCGACCGCGCTCGAGGTTCACTATTGTCTCTCTCCGCACGCCGACGGCGTCGGCCAGTGCCTGCTGCGTGAGGCCAAGGCGTTCCCTGTGCTCCGGTATGCGGTTTTTGAGCAGAACGTCGTCTTCCATCATTTCACCCGGTCATGGTACCAAAACATCAGCAGGCGCGCGACAAACACAATGAGCTGCCAAAGGCAAATGAAGGTCAAAAAATACACCCACGCCATTTCGCCCCGTATGGCGGGGATTAACGCAAAGACAAGTGCAATGACCATAATGAAGAACTCCCAGGAACGCAGGAGTTTCGAGTCGATTTTCCCCATCAGGGCCTTGACCATCTCGTCCTCGTTGCGCTTTATGGCCCGGTGATTTTTGATAACCACCACTATGAGCGCAATGGTAAAAAGCAGATAGAGGTACCGCAGCCACGTCGTATCTAGCTTCAAAATGCCATTCAGAAAAAAGATAAGCGTGATATAAAGCGCAACAATAATGTCGCTCACCAAGCCGACATACACAGTTTTCACGCCAAGTCCTCCTTACTCCAAAGTGCGATGTGCGAAATATACCACATCACCTGAGTACAGTATACACTACGCCGACACGGCGCGTCAATTGACGTATGTGCGAAATATACCACACCAAATCCGGCAAAGCGACGAAAAGCAAAAGCAGCCGTCCCGCCGGGCGGCTGCTTTACTTGTTGTGCTGTCAGATCTCGTACCAGCGTATCTCGTTGGCGTCGAGGCTGAGGTCGAAGCTGGATCCGTCGCCGGTGTAGACGGTGGTGCTCTGCGGCTCATAGGTGTTGTTTACGACGCAGTACTTGCCGTTTTTCACGAAGGCGTGGACCTCGACGTTGAAGTTCGTGGAGAACCACTTGTGCAGGTCGGCCTCGTCGTGCGCGGCCCAGAGGATGGCGCGGTAGAGCAGTCGGCTGTTCTCGAAGCTGTAGGGCAGGCCGCTTATGTAGACGCCGCGGCCCTCACCGAAGCCGTTAGCGGCGAGCTGGACTTCTTTCTCGCGCTGGACGAGTATCTCAGTCCCGGGCAGGGCGTACATGCTCTTCTTGCCCTCGCCGAAATCTACTTCCTTGGTGCAGTCGGCCAGGATAAAGTGACCCGGGTGCTCGTCCCAGTTATACTTGTCGTAGCCGAGTGTGAAGCCCGTCTCCTTCTCGACGCCCAGCACCTGGGCCAGCTGGATGAACCTGCCCTGGTACTGGTGGCCGCTGGGCTCGCCGACGCCTATGAGGCCGCCGCCGTTCCAGACAAAGGACTTTATTGCCGAGGAAATCTCAGGGTCCTCCCAGATGGCGCCGCCGGTGTGGGCCGTGTCGCCGTCGCCGACGTTTATGATGACGTCGATGCCCTTGAGCACGTCGGGGTCGGCCTTGATATCGTCGAAGCTGATGAACTTCACGTCAAACGGAGCGCCGGACAGTGCCTCGATGACGCCGGCGTAGCTGTAGTTTTGCTTCTGGTAGAGAGCGTGGTGCACCATGTGGCAGCCCCAGGAACGGGCCTTGCCCCAGGAATTGAGCACCGCCACGGTCTTGACGCAGTAGGGCGTGGTACCCTTGATGTTCTCATAGAGCTCGCGGAACTCGTCGCAGACGGACTGGACGTAATCGAGGAACTCGGGGAACTCACAGGCGAGCTTGAGATACCCGCCGTAGCCGATGCGGTCGATGGGCTTGCGCAGGATGGCGCGGCGGGCCGTGACCCAGTTCTCCTTGGCCTCGCGCACGGGGTCGCCGCCCTCGTGGAAGGTGTCCGGGAAGAAGTAGGGCAGGAAGCGGCCCTCGGTGTACTTCACGCCGGGGATGTCCGAGATGAGCCTGAGAGTCGAGCCGTTGCCCACGCTGCCGACCACGGCGTCGAGGCCGATGGTCTTGAACTCGTCCATGTACGGCTCGGTGCCTATCCAGTGGTCGCCCAGGAACATCATGGCCTCTTTACCCAGCTCGTGGGTGATGTCTACCATTTCCTTGGCGAGCTTGGCGACCTCGCGGCGCTGGAAAGCCATGAAGTCCTTGAACTCCTTCGACGGCACGCGGTACTGGTTGTTGTAGTAGCCCTGGTCGATGATATACTCGGGGCGGAACTTGTAGCCGACTTCCTTCTCGAACTGCTCGAGTATGAAGGGGCTGACGCTGGCCGAATAGCCGTACCAGTCAACGTATTTCTCGCGCTTGAGCTCGTCGAACACCAGCGTGAACTGGTGGAAGAAGGTCGTATAGCGGATGACGTTCACGTAGGGGTGCTCGGCGATGAACTTACGCAGGCGCTCCATGGTGAACTTGTGGGTCTTGGGCTGCCTGACGTCAAAGGTGATCTGGTGCTCGAAGTTAGTCCAGCCGTTGGTGACGGCGTTGTACATGTGCACAGGGTCCCAGATGAGGTAGGCGAGGAAGCTTACGGAGTAGTCGTGGAACGCGGCCGGCTCGGGGATGACGACGCAGCCGGAAGCCTCGTCGTAGCTCCACTTCTCGGGCGCCACCGGCACGCCGAGCGTGCGGTCCATGACCTCCCACCAACGCTTGATGTCGTCGCGGGTGTTGACCTGCATGAGCTCGCGGCTGACGCCCTGCATCAGCTCTATACGCAGCTCGCCGCCGGAAGCGGTCTTGAAGCCGGTGGAGATATAGCACTGCTGCACCTCGTCGGGGTTGGCCTTGGCCCAGGCGTTGTCCTTACGGGTGGTGTAGTAGGTGGAATAGACCTTTGCGTCTACGGATTTGAGCTCTTCGGGGTAATCGGTGCCGTCACAGTCACGGATGGCGTCGGCGCCCCAGCGCTTGAGCAATTCCATGGTCTCAGGCACGACGTCAACGTCCGTTGGGATCGTTACGCGGCCTCTCTTGAGTTCACTTTCGCTCATTATATTCTCCTTTTATTTACGAGTCTTGGGGTCCTCGAAGGGCTTGTTGTAAACCAGCAGCGCAGTCAGCAGAAGGATGACGCCGACTATCATAATGATGAGCCCGGCCATCTTCCCGGTCATGCTCCAGCCATAGATGACCATGCCGAGACCCACAACGGTGAAGATGAGTATCAGCAGGGACCTGAGCGCCATATGTTCTTTCCAGAATTTCATATCCGCACCTTAACCTTTCAGTCCGCCGACGGTCATGCCCTGGATGAGCTTCTTCTGCACGCAGATATAGAGTATCAACGTCGGCAGCATGACCATGACGAGGCCGGCATACATCGTGCCGTACTGCGCCGCGGACTGCTGCGCCTGCATCAGGTTCAGGAGGCCGACAGGCAGCGTCTTTGCGCCGGTGGCCGAGCTCATGAGGGTCATGGAGATGATGTACTCATTCCAGAAGGAGAGGAAGTTGAAGAGAATGATGGTCACGATGGAGGGCTGGGCCATGGGGAAGATGATGCTCACCATCGTGCGGCCGTAGCCGGCGCCGTCTATGTAAGCGGCCTCCTCGTAGTCGTGCGCCAGCGTTGCGAAATAGCCGGAGAGCAGGTAGATGGTGAAGGGCAGGGCCGTTGCGGCGTAGACTATGGAGAGTACCACGAGGTTATTGAGCAGGAAACCGCTGCCGAACACGCTCTTGAGCCAGGTGTCGCCGTCGCGCAGCATGAGGAAGATGGGCACGACGATATAGTTGACGTTGATGAACAGGCCGGCCATGAACGCGGTGTTCAGGAACTTGCTGCCGACGAACTTGAACCTGGACAGGCAGTAGGACGCGGGAAGCGCAACAACCAGGAGAATGAGCAGCGAGAGCGCGGTGACAAACACGGAGTTGAGCATGTAATCGCCCATCTTCGCGGTTTCCCAGGCGTCCACAAAGTTCTGCCAGTAGAAGCCCAGAGGCAGTGACCAGGGGTTACCGTAGAACTCGCTGTTCTGCTTTATGGAGGCCATAAACACCCAGGCGACGGGGACTACAATGCTGACGGCAAGAAGGATGAGGACGATATAGATAAACGCCTTATAAAGTTTCTCGCCGGAGTTGCCCTTGCGGACTTTTTCAGTCTTTTCCATATCATCGCCTCCCTTCAGAATTCAAGCGGCGTACGCTTCGTGACCTTGTTCACCAGCGCGGAGAGCAGGAAGGAGAAGAGGAAGATCACAACGCCGATGGCCATTGAATAGCCGTAAAGGCCGGCGTCCTTCTGCCCGTACATATAGGACAGCGCAACTTCGGAAGCGCCGTTCGGGCCGCCGCTGGTCATGGCCTTAACGAACAGGAAGGCCATGTTGATGGTCGAGATTATGAAGAAGGTCAGGGTAGTGCGAATGTTGGTCCAGATGAGGGGAATGGTGATCTGGAAGAACTGCTTCACCCTGCCCGCGCCGTCGAGGCCCGCAGACTCGTAAAGGCTCTGCGGAACAGCGGCCATAGAGGCCATGTACATGACCATATAGTAGCCTATGGCCTGCCAGACCATTGCGATGATAAGGCTGAGCATGACAAGGTCTTCGCCCTTCCAGAGGGTTGAGACCTCATGCCCGCTTATCATGGAAAGCAGGCTGTTGAGCATGCCGTTTTCGGGCTTGTAGATGGCGGAGAAGATACCGGATATGACGACGATGGAGAGAATGTTCGGTATGTAGAAGATAACGCGCAGCAGCTCCTTGCCTTTGATGTTCTCGCGGGTGAGTATACCTGCAAAAACGAGCGCCAACGCGAAGGTAATCATTGTAACTACCACGATCAGCAGAATGGTGTTCTGCATAGCGCGGATGAAATTGGAGTCGTTAACGAGCGCCTTGAAGTTTTCAAAGGCCACAAAGGTCTCGGTGGGCGAATAGGCTCCACGCTCAAACAGAGACATACGGAACACGTTCAGAGTGGGGATAATCATGAAGATGACGAACAAAATCACAGCGGGGGCAACGCAAAGCACAATGAAACGGCTGCGTCCCTTGTTCTTTTCCACGTGCTCAGCTCCTTTCCGAGCGGAATGATGGGGGATAAACTCTCTTTTTGCAAAGGGGGATAAACTCTCTTTTTGCAAATGCGCATTTGGTAAGGGGGACGATGAGACTTGCGGCTCAACGTCCCCCGAAACCCTAGGGTATTATGTAGATGCTATTGCCTGTCAGGCGAGGTTGGCCCTCATCTGATCGCTGGCGGCCTTCCAGTCGGCGACCCACTGGTCACGGGTCAGAGTGCCGGAGACGAGGCTGTTCACGGGATCGAAGAACTCCTCGCGGTTGGTGCCGAGGCCGGCGACGGACTTGTAAGCGGCGAAGGTGCCCAGGGCAGCCTTGGCGCCGGTGTCGTAGATGCCGTAGAAGATCTGGTTGTCGCCGCTGAGCTTGTCGACAACGCCGGTGACGGGCTGCACGGCAGCGCCCTTGGCGAAGATGTCAACAGCGGTGTCGCTGTACAGGAAGGCGATGAACTGCTTGGCGGCGTCGATGTTCACAGCGCCGGCCGGGATCCAGGCCTGCTCGAACCAGGTGTAGCTGTAGCGGTCGCCGCCCTCTTCAACGGCGGGCAGAGCGGTCATGCCCCACTTGAAGCCTTCGGCGCGGGGAGCCTCGGCCATCTCGCCGACGATCCAGGTGCCGTTGGGCATGAACAGGGCCTTGTTGTCAAGGACGAGCTGCTGGTTCTGGGTGAAGTCCTGATCGTTGGCCTGAGCCGGGGTGATGGGGTTGGTGTAGGAGGCGAGCTTCTCGACTATGTCGAAGCAGGTGGTGGCAGCCTCGCTGTCCCAGATGCCCTCGGTGTAGACGGTGGCCTCGTTGAAGAACTCGGGGCCGCCGGCGGCGTACATCAGAGCGTAGAAGAAAGCGTCAAAGTAACCGGTGGTGGGGTAGGTGAAGAGGTAGATGCCCTCCTCAAGGGCCTTGTCGCCGAGCTCCCACATCTCGTCCCAAGTGGTGGGGACTTCCCAACCCTTTTCCTCAAAGAGGCCGGCGTTGTAGAAGAGGCCGCAGGGAGAGTAGAACATCGGGGCGAGGTAGGTCTTGCCGTCGCCGTAGGGGTTGGTCAGGCTGGTCTCGGTGAAGCCGCCGGCGATCTTCTCGCTGACAGTGACGTCCTCACCAGGGACGGTCATGGACAGAACGTCGGTGATGTCGGCAATGTTCTTGTCCTTGATGAACTGCTCGGTCAGGCCGGCTTCACGGCCGGTGGCCAGGTGGATGACGTCGGGGTACTCGCCGCCCTGCATGGCGGGGCCGATGACGTCCTCAAGGTTCTTGTCGGTGACGAGTTCGACCTCGATGCCGGTGGCCTCGGTGAAGGCCGCGCAGACGTCGGTCCACATCTGAGTGCCGTAGGCGGTCTCGATGGCCGCTACCTTGATGGAGCCGGCGGGCTCGACAACGTCGCCGCCGTCGTCCGGAGTGGTGCTGTCCTCAGCGGGGGGCGTGGAGGTATCAGCGGGGGGCGTGCCGCAGGCGGAAAGGACGCCCAGGGCAAGCATGAAAACGAGTACGAGTGCAAGGAGTTTCTTCATTTTCATTCCTCTTTTCTCAAAATTCGGGGATCGCTAAACACTATGGATGGCGCTTCCATCCCTGTTGGTTTAAGTATAATCTTTCCTGAGAGCGATTCAATCAAATAATTGCTCTATTTTTTATACTTATTGCTTTATGTGTAATTTTTACGTCAATCCTCAAATCGCATATTTAATTTTGTGCAACGTGTTTAAAACGCGAAAGTGCCGTTCTGCCGCGCCTCTGCGGAGAATTTGGATTTTGCGTCGTGACCGCGCGGAAAAAATCGGTTAATTTGCACATATTGCACAGAGCGCGGCTATGTATTATAATTGTATGGCCATACTACGCAAGATTACTAAAGTCCGGAGGTGAGCAGACCTGAGCACAAACAGATACAGCATTGAGGACATCGGCCAGAACCCGATAGACAGGAGCCGTGTAAAACTCCTTTATGTCAGCACGGCAAAATATGGAGGCGATTGGCACAGCACCTTGCATACGCACGGTTGTACCGAGGTGTTCTATGTAGTGGGCGGCTCAGGCAAGTTCAACATAGCCGGCAGGCTCGTCCCTGTGAAAACGGACGATATGGTCATCGTTAACCCAAACGTGGAGCACACCGAGGTCAGCTACAACCGCAGGCCGCTGGAATACATAGTCCTCGGCGTGGAGGGGCTGGAGTATTCGGCGCAGGAGGATGCGGATGACCGCTGGTTCATGGTGAACCTCCAGGCCGAGCGCGACCTGCTGCTGCACGCCCTGCGCGAGATGCTCAAGGAGATCGAGCTCAAGGCGCCGGGCTACGAGCTGATCTGCCAGGACCTCCTGGAAGTGCTCATATTGCGGCTCATGCGGCATGCGGGTTTGAGCTTTTTGCCTACGCAGGGCGAGCACCGCAGAAAGGGCAAACAGCAGAATAAGGAATGTGCAGCCGTAAAGAGGTACATAGATAACCACTTCAAAGAAAATATCAGCCTGGATATGCTGAGCGAACTGGTGCACGTGAACAAATATTACATGGTACATTCGTTCACAAAGGAATACGGGATTTCTCCGATAAACTACTTGATATCGCGGCGCATTGAGGAGAGCAAATACCTGCTCGGCGGGACCGACCATTCTCTCAGCCAAATATCGCATATGATTGGGTTTTCCTCTCCAAGCTATTTTTCGCAGAGTTTCCGGCGCATAGTGGGCATGAGTCCGATGGAATACCGCAAGAGCTCAAGGCTGAAGTCAGGGGCATAGGGAGGGAGAGCACGCCATGCCGTTTTCACCCACATTGCTTAGGCGGCCCGTCAGGGTAGACAGGGCCGTGACAGTGCATTATTTTGAATACTCCAGCAACTACTATTTTGAAGGCGAGCGACACGATTTCTGGGAGTTTCTGTATGTAGATAAAGGGGAGGTCTACGTTGTTGCAGAAGGCAGGGAGGAGCTTTTGAGCCGGGGAGATATCATATTCCATCCACCCGGAGAGTTCCACGCGCTGAGGGCGACGGGCAACTCCGCGCCGAATCTTGTGGTTGCCAGTTTTTACTGCGATTGTTCGGAGCTGGAGCGCCTATCCGGACGGACCTACAAGACCAAAGAGGCGGAGCGCGTGCTTATAGGCGGCCTGGTATCGGAGGCGGAACTGGCCTTTTCCTCACCACTGGACGACCCGATGACAACGGCCCTGGAGCGGCGCGAGTGCGCGGCTTACGGCTCGGAGCAGCTCGTTGGCGCGTACATAGAGGAACTGCTGATACGCCTGCTGCGGCGCGGCGCGGGAGAAAGGCAGGGCCGCGGGCCTCTGCAGGCGCAGAGCAGGAGCGAGATCTTCACACGAGTGGACGAATACCTTGGCGAACACCTTTCCGAAGCGCTTACGATAGACCGGATCTGCCGGGATAATCTGGTTGGGCGCAGCCGGCTGCAACAGATTTTCCATGCAGAGACAGGCGGGGGAGTAATGGAATATTTCGGCAAACGCAAGATCGAAGCCGCGAAGGAGATGATACGCCGCGGCAGCGGGAACTTCACGGAGATAGGCGAAAAGCTGGGATACCAGTCGATATACTACTTTTCGCGTCAATTCAAAAAAGTGACGGGAATGTCGCCCAGCGAGTATTCCGCGGGCGTGCGCGCATTGGCCGCAAAGACAAAGCCCGGGCAATAAAAGGCGGTCAAATGTGCAAATAATCTGAGCTTCCGTATATTTCATTTTTGTGCGGGGCGTTTTACAATGGTCACAGCCTAAAAAAGATTTATTAAGGAGTGTTCAAGAATGATACTTGTCAGCGGCGGAGCCGGATACATTGGAAGCCACACCTGCGTTGAGCTGATTGAAGCGGGTTATGACATCGTAGTAGCGGACAATCTCATAAATTCTTGCGAGGAAGCCGTGCACCGCGTTGAGAAGATCGTGGGCAAGAAGGTTCCGTTCGTGAAGTGCGAACTCTGCGACCCCGTCGAGGTCAAGGAACTCTTCAGGAACTACCCGAATATTGACTCCGTCATCCACTTCGCAGGTCTCAAGGCCGTGGGAGAGAGCGTCGCCAAGCCCCTGGAGTACTACACCAACAACCTTGTCAACACTCTGATGATACTGAACGTCATGCGCGACTACGGCGTGAAGAACTTCGTGTTCTCCTCCTCCGCCACCGTGTACGGAGACCCGGCCTCCGTGCCTATCCGCGAGGACTTCCCGACCGGCGGCACCACCAACCCCTACGGCACCACCAAGCTCTTCATCGAGCGTATCCTGATGGACTACTGCAAGGCCGAGCCGAGCCTGAACGTCGCCCTGTTGCGCTACTTCAACCCCATCGGCGCACACGAGAGCGGCCTCATCGGCGAGGACCCGAACGATATCCCGAACAACCTCGTTCCATACATTGCGCAGGTCGCTGTTGGCAAGCTGGAGAAGCTGCACGTGTTTGGCGACGATTACCCGACGCATGACGGCACCGGCGTGCGCGACTACATCCACGTCGTTGACCTCGCTCGCGGCCACATCGCGGCGCTCAAGAAGCTCGAGACCAAGTGCGGGCTCTTCGTCTGCAACCTGGGCACCGGCAAGGGCTACAGTGTGTTCGACGTTCTGCACGCCTACGAGAAGGCCTGCGGCAAGACCCTGCCCTACGTCGTTGACCCGCGCCGCCCCGGCGACATCGCCATCTGCTACGCGGACCCGACCAAGGCCAAGGAGGAGCTGGGCTGGCAGGCTCAGTACGGCATCGAGGAGATGTGCGCCTCTTCCTGGAAGTGGCAGAGCATGAACCCGAACGGCTATAGAGGCTGAAGAGAGGCTGAAGAGAGGCTGACAGGGGGGACGAATGATGAAGAAACCTGTTCTTGTTGTCATGGCAGCCGGTATGGGCAGCCGCTACGGCGGGCTCAAGCAGATAGACCCGGTGGGCAATCACGGCCAGCTCATAATCGACTACTCCATCTACGACGCCAAGCGCGCCGGCTTCGATACCGTCGTGTTCGTCATCAAGCACGAGATCGAAGAGGCCTTCCACGAGGCCATCGGCGACAGACTGTCCAAGTTTATAAATGTCAAGTACGCCTACCAGCAGCTCGACGACCTGCCGGAGGGCTATGAGGTACCGGACGGGCGCGTGAAGCCCTGGGGTACCTGCCACGCGGTCCTCGCCGCGCGCAAGGTCGTGGACGGCCCCTTCGCCGTCGTTAACGCGGACGACTACTACGGCCCCGAGGGCTTCCGCGAGATATATCAGTACCTCGAGAGCCATCCCGACAGCGAAAACTGCTACGAGTTCGCCATGGTCGGATATCTGCTGGGCAACACCGTCACCGAGTACGGCCACGTCGCCCGCGGCATCTGCGAGGAGGATGAGAACAACTACCTCGTCAAGGTCACGGAGCATACCCACATCGAGAAGATGGGCGACGACGCCCGCTTCACCGAGGACGACGGCAAGACCTGGACCGAGGTCCCCGGCAGCACGATAGTTTCGATGAACCTCTGGGGCTTCACAGAGAGCTTCCTCAAGGAGGCCGAGGCTCGGTTCCCGAAGTTCCTGGACAACGCTATCAAGACCAACCCGCTCAAGGGCGAGTATTTCCTGCCCAGCGTTGTTACCCAGCTGCTCGAAGAGGGCAAGGCCAGGGTCAAGGTCCTGCGCAGCGCGGACAAGTGGTACGGCGTGACCTACAAGGAGGACAAGCCCTGTGTGGTCGCGGCTATCGCGGAAAAAACAGCTAGCGGGCTGTACCCCGACAAGCTCTGGGAGGTCTGAGTGATGTCAGAGGCTGAAAAACTGCTGGGCGAGGCCCTCGCGGCATATGATTTCGGCGGCCAGCTGGTAGGCGCGGTGCGTTACGGCTCCGGCCACATAAACGACACCTTTGTGGTCCACACCCAGCCGGGAGAGGACCCCTGCAGGCGATTCATACTCCAGCGTATAAGTTCTGCGGCATTCAAGCATCCGGACGAGGTCATGGCCAATATCGTCGGCGTGACTTCCTTCCTGGGCCGCAAAATTAAGGACGCCGGCGGCGATCCGGAGCGCGAAACCATGAGCGTCTGGGCCACCAAGGACGGCAAGAACTTCTATACTGACTCCGAGGGCGGCGCCTGGCGCGTCTACCCCTTCGTCGAGGACACGGTATGCCTCCAGAAGGCAGAGACGCCGGAGCTCTTCCGGGCCTCCGCCGTGGCTTTCGGCAAGTTCCAGAGGATGCTCAAGGACTACCCGGCGGATACGCTCTATGAGACCATCCCCAAGTTCCACGACACCGAGGACAGGCTGGCCAAGCTCAAGGCGGCGGTCGCAGCGGATGTCATGGGCAGGGTGAAGGAGGTTGGACCTGAGCTCAAGTTTGTCGAGGAGCGCGAGGCAGATTGCTCCGTGGCGCTCTCCGCGCTGCGCGAGGGACGCCTGCCGCTGCGCGTCACCCACAACGACACCAAACTCAACAACATCCTCATTGACCGCAAGAGCGGCGAGGGCATTTGCGTCATCGACCTCGATACGGTCATGCCGGGCCTCTCGATAAATGACTTCGGCGATTCCATCCGCTTCGGCGCAAACCACAGCGCGGAGGACGAGCAGGACCTCACCAAGGTCAACTTTGACCTGGAGCTGTTCGACGTCTATGCGGCAGGCTACCTCGAAGGCGCCGGCGGCGCGCTGACCGAGGCCGAGCTGGACTACCTGCCCTGGGGCGCTAAGCTCATGACTCTCGAGTGCGGCATCCGCTTCCTGACGGATTACCTCGAGGGCGACCACTACTTCCGTACCCACAGGGACGGGCAGAACCTCGACCGTTGCCGTACCCAGTTCAAGCTGGTCTCCGACATGGAGGCTGCCTGGGACGACATGAAGGCGGTCGTCAACAAATACAGATGATCTACTCCCTCCAAAGGGCCCTTGGTTCGTCCGGGGCCCACTTTTATTTTGCCTAGACAGGGGGGATAATAGGCGCAGGTTGAGCGATTGTTGAGTTTTGGAGGGTATATTAAGTTTTCGAGGGAGCGGGGAGGCATTGACCAAATCGCTCGTGTGTGATATATTTCCACTCGGAAGTGATTTTTTTGAAGAAGGATTGGCGCAGAGAATATTTTTCCATTCCGAATATCATGAGCTATTTTCGGCTGCTGCTGATACCCATTTATCTGCTGCTGTATTTCAGTGCGGACGACGAAAGCGGCTACGGCTACGCGGCGGCGGTGATAGCCGTGTCCGGGCTGACGGACATGCTGGACGGGAAAATAGCAAGGCACTACAACATGATAACGGAGTGGGGAAAGTTCATAGACCCTGTCGCGGACAAGCTGACCCTTGCGGCGATAGCCTTGAGCATGGCTTTCCGCTACCCACTGATGGGCGTGATGTTCGGGCTCTACGTCGTTAAGGAACTATATATGTTCTGCATGGGCGCGTACATGCTGAAGCGCGGGTTCCGGATGGACGGCGCTCAGTGGTACGGCAAGGTGTGTACTGCGGTGACATATGGCGCGGTGTTCCTGCTCCTTGTGATACCCGGAATGCCCAAGCCCGTGTCTGACGGACTGATCGGCCTCTGCCTGTTCGTGACCCTCGCCGCTTTTGTGGGTTATGCGCTTTTCTACTTCAAAGCCTGGAAGGGCCTAAGCAAATAAAAGTACCCCCTGTTCCGGTTAAAGGCCGGAACAGGGGGATGTTTTTGCGTATACAAGGCTTCAGTCATCCTCCAGGACTCGAAGTCCCGCAACGGCGGAGATGGGCAGGGAAAAAGAGATGGCTCCGGAGGGAGTGCCAGGACCGGCCTGTTCGGCGATGGCCTTCATGATGGCGGCCTTCTCTCCGGCCTTGGAGACGATGATTATGAGTTCCTTTTCCTCTGCAATGGAGACGCCCAGGAATCGCTCGGCCTGTTTGGCGCCGGTGCCTTTGGCATGGAGGACAGTGCCTCCTGCGGCTCCGGCGGAGCGAGCGGCGTCCATGACAGTGTCTGTGTGACCCTCATTGAGTATGGCCATGATCAGTTCATAATCAAATTTTAGTTCGGGGACAGCGCCATCCGGCGCGTTGTTGCCAGTCAGAAAAGCCAAGGTTCGTCCTCCTCCCACGCTCTTCACCGGGACGGCCAGCATAATGCCGTTGCCGGGTATGTCGATGAACAGCCTGCGTTTGGCGCTCTTTATGAGCTGCTTTGTCTGGTCTCCGCAAGCTACGGAGGCGACAAGCGCCTTTTCCGTCGCCTCGAGTCCGTATAGGCTCAGGTGCTCGCTCGTTGCGGTGCCGTTGCAGAGCATCGTCAGGACAAGAGGCAGGTCGTGATTGCGGTAGAGCTCGACCATGCTCTCGGCCTTGGCCCTGTCCACAATGGCGACGACGAAGTCCATTATCATGACGCCACCTCCCAAAGCTCTATTATCTCGTTGTCTGCGAGCTGGGTCACGTCAAGGACCTCCTGACGCCTGCGCGAGCGGATGAGGTATACCGCGCCCATGACCTGGACGGTGATGAGCGGCATCATGGCGACAAGCGAGACAAGGCCGAAGGCGTCCGTCATCACGTTGCCTCCCGCGGCCTCGCAGGCGCCCATGGCAAAGGGCAGCATAAAGGTGGCGGTCATAGGTCCGGAAGCAACGCCGCCGGAGTCAAAGGCTATAGCCGTGAAGATGGGCGGCACGAAAAAGCTCATTGCCAGCGCCGCCGCATAGCCGGGGACGATGAACCAGAGAATGGATATCCCTGTCAATACCCGCACCATCGCCAGGCCCGTAGCCAGCGCAATGGCCACTGAAAGGCTCAGACCCATGGCCTTTTCGGACACTGCGCCCGCGCTTATCTCCTCGACCTGCTTGTTCAGGACATGCACAGCGGGCTCCGCGGAGATGATGAACCAGCCCATCAGCATCGCCACGGGGACGAGCATCCAGGCGGCTTTCTCCGCCAGCCTGGCGCCCAATATGGTGCCTAGCGAGGAAAAGCCGACGTTTACGCCGACGAGGAAGAGCACCAGCCCGACGTAGGTATAGACCAGGCCAATGACGATTTTCAGAAACGGCAGCTTGCGCAGCCTGAGCGAAAAGATCTGGAACAGCAGAAAAAAGCCAACGATGGGCGCGAGCGCCGTCGCCACTTCTACCATGTAATGCGGGATGGCGCGCACATAGCCGCTGCCGAGTTCGACTGTATCCGCGTAGCTCTGCACGACGGCGGAGGCGACGACACCGTCCTCCATCTTATAGAAGAAGCCGAGCAGCATGACGGCGAGTATCGGTCCAACGGAGCAGAGCGCGACAAGGCCGAAGCTGTCCGCCTCGGCATTTTTGTCGCTGCGTATCGAGGCCACGCCGACGCCGAGCGCCATGATGAATGGGACGGTCATGGGTCCCGTGGTCACGCCGCCGGAGTCGAAGGCGACGCTGAGAAAGTCCGCCTCAGAGAAGGAGGCGAGAGCAAAGACGAGTATGTAGCACGCGAGCAGCACCCAGCGCAGCTGGACACCGAGCAGTATGCGCAGCATACAGATAACGAGAAACAGACCCACGCCCACGGAGACCGTTATTATGAGCACGGTGGTGTTGATGTGCGGGACATTGGAGGCCAGGACCTGGAGGTCCGGCTCCGCAACGGTGATGGCTATGCCCAGAATGAAGCTGAGCGTGAGGATGAGCCAGAGCTTGCGCGACTTTGTCATCCTTGCGCCTGTGTGGTTGCCGATCTGAGTCATCGACGCTTCTACGCCGAGGGTGAACAGGCTCATACCCACGACCAGCATGATGGTGCCGAGCAGGAAAGCCAGCATCAAGTCCGTCGTGACCGGCACGAAGCTCAGGCACAAAAGTGCGACTATGAGCGCGATGGGGATGACGGATGCGATGGATTCGTTCAGCTTTTCACGTAAAATAGTTTTACCGGGCGTGGGTATCACCTCTTTTCCGCTGTGTTGCGGCGCGGTTTCAGCGCCTGTCCGGGTTTTGCGGAGAGCCTATGCCGAGCTCTCGCCTGGCATATGGAGTTTTGAGCAGGGCGGCAAAAAGAGCCGTAGATGCTGCAGCGCCGAACACGCCCTGCACGATGTTCGTCGGGATGCTGGCTGCGGCACCCCAGCCGTAGCCCAATATCCAGCCCTCATAGCCGAAGTAGCCGAGGATCATCACACACTCTGCCACAAGACCGCCGAGCATTGCATAGCGTATTGGATGCTTTGCACCAAACTTTGTAAGAACCGCTCCGGCAATTAGAGCCATGACAGCCTTTATGACAAAAGTGCCGGGAAAATACTGTACATATCCCGCCATGAGATCCGCCAGGCTGGAACCCAGCGCGGCGGCGAGCGAGCCCCAGACAGGGCCGAGCACATAGGCCGCCAGCAGCACGAGAGCATCCCCGGCGTGGATGTAGCCGAAAAGCGTGGGGAACTTGGGGTACATGGTGATGACACAGCACAGGGCCGCAAAAAGCGCGGCGTATATGAGTTTTTTGTTACCGTTCAAAGCTGGGAGCCTCCTTCTCCCTCCGGCACATGCGTATACAGGCGAGGCAGATGCCGAGAAGGATGAAAAATGCGAACAACACCCTGGGATAGAACCAGATATACTCAAAAATCGAGGCTACGGCTATGCCTATAAAAGAGGCGCAGCAGCCCACGAGCGCGCCGCGGGTCTCACGTCCTGCGCAGTTGACCAGACTGAACGCCGCATCCTTGACGCTCCGGAGCATGAGCCACATGAAGGACACGAAGCCCAAGGCGCCCGTCTCAATAAAGAGCTCCATATAGAGCATCTGCGTGTGATAGACGCCCTTGGTCGCGCCGGTAAGGGCATAGCTGGGGTAGAGGTCGGAGAAGGTAGTGGGACCCATGCCGATGCCGGTGAAGCCGTGGTCGCGGAGCATGGGCAGGAGACTCTGCCAGGTGCGTATACGGTGGCTGGCGGAGCTGTCATGCGAGTTGAAGATGGTGGAAAGGCGCGTGATAATACTGTCCGGCAGGAAGGGAATGACCAGAGGTATCGCCACAAAGCCGATGGGGATGAGCCGCTTGTCAACGTAATAGACAAACACCACCGCTGCGACGGCGAGTGAGAGCCAGCTCGAGCGCGAGTAGGTCATCACTATGGCCGCGAGCGGGAACACTATGCAGCAGCTTAGCACGAAGCGCAGGGTCGGGTCCTTTCGGCTCATGGCAAAGGAGACGCACAGCGGCGTGAAAAGGACCAAAAACTCCGCGTAGTTGTTGGGGTTGTCCAGCGTGGAATAGACCCGGCCGGGGACGCCGGCGTTGAGGTCGAGGTCGGTGTACGAGGCGCTGACCTCCACGCCCATGAATCTCTGTGCGATGGCGTAGAGCGCCGTCAGTATGACGGCGGCATAGATCCAGGCCATGAGCGATACGAGCCTCCGCTCGTCCGTCGTGTCCGCCATGACGGTGAAGCAGAGCAGGAAGGCGGATATGAAGAAGCTGAGTATCCTCACGCTGTCGCTGAGAGCGCTGGTGAAGATCAGACTGCCCACGCAGGCCATGAAAAACAGCAGGAAAGGCAGACCGAGAGCCTTGGGCCAGACCTTTTTCCGTCGGCCCGCTGCGGACATCAGGAACCACAGCCCGAAGAGCCCCACCGCCGCGAGCACGGCGTAGGAGTTCGACCAATAGGAGTGCGGCGTGATGAACATGACGAACACGAACGCCCCGAGTATAACCTCAAAGCGCAGCAGCACAGAGCCGGAGACGAGCCTGACAATGACGCTCGACCCCGCTGCGGGCTTCAAAAAGCGGAAAACCGCGCCGAACACGCGCAGCAGGAAGTTCCACACGGCGTCGACTATACGGGTGAAGAGGCTGGCGCCGTACCATACCTCGACCTTCGGCGAGCGCCGGAGAAAGCGCACGACTGCGCTGTTCGGGAACGCCCTGGAGAATGGCCGGTAGATGCCGCGCAGGATGCGGTATATGGCGCTGTACAGCCAGTATCCGTACAGCCGCCCGAGTATGCTGTTAGAGAGCAAAGCGGAACACCTCGCTTTCAGGCATTGAGACCATTATCACTCGAGGACCTCGATGCTCTGGACGCGCAGGAAGAGCTTGCAGTCGTTGAAGTAAACGCTCATCGACTGGCCAGCGCCATAGAGCGTACCGCCTATGGTGACGCCGTGCGTGCCGACGACGCCCTCGCCCTCGCAGTTGAGGGTCACGGAGCAGTAGTCCTCGCGGGTGATCTCGACCACTTTGCCGGTGACGTCGGTGACGGCGCTCTTGCTGTCGCCGGTGCGCCAGTCTTTGAGATAGCCTATGGTGACGTTGTTCTCGCTGTCCCAGACCTCTGCGCCCTCTTCGAGCTGCTCAGCGACGTAGTTGGGCGTCTCCTCGCAATAGAGGGTGACAAGGACCTTCTGAGTGTTGGCGACGGTGCTGTCCGGCCCAAGGAGCTTCATGCCGAGGAACGCGCCCGCGGCAAGGATGATTATGACTATGAGCAGGTCAACTATATTGACCTTTCCGAACAGTCTGCCTTTTTCGTCGATCATGATGTGCCTCCAGAATAATTATTGATATGTGCGGTAGACGTCCCAGGCGAGCTTCTCGAGGTCGAATTCCTCTGAGATTTTACGCAGGGCGTCCGCCGAAAACTGCTTATAGAGCGCTTCATCCTCCATGAGCCGCAGGATGGCCCGGGCAAAGCCGGATACGTCGCCGTATTGGACGACAAAACCGCATTGAATGTTCGTCTCCGCAAGGTCGCGGTTGCCGCCGACGTCTGTAACTACCAGGGGCAGCGCGGCGTTCATCGCCTCCAGGACGGCAAAGCTCATGGCCTCATTGCAGGAGCTGGTGTTGAGGTAGAGGTCGGAAGCGCGGAGTATACGGTCTGCATCGTTCCGGTAGCCCGTCTGCACGACTATATCACCGAGCACGAGCTCGGCCGCCTTCTGTTTCACGGCGCCGAACTGCTCGCCGTCGCCGCATATGACGCAGCGGAAAGGGCGGTCCGTCAGCTTTTTCAGCTCCGCCAGCGAGTCCAGCAGGAAGAAAAGCCCCTTTTCGGGCGCGTACCTCGCCAGGATGGAGAGCATGAACTCGCCTTCGCCTATGCCCAGCTCCGGCCTCACGGAGAGGTCGCGCACCGGGTGCTTCTCCGGCTCGACGCCGTTGTAGATGACCTCAATGCGCTCTGGGCAGACGCCGTTTTCCACCATGATGTCCCGTCCCTCACGGCAGACCGCGATGATCCTGTGGTCCTTCGGTGTGAAGATGCGGTTGAGCAGCCGCCATTTGAGCCCGCTGCGGATGGTGAGGTGGTTCGTATATACGACGTGCGGCGCAGAATAGCGCCGGAGTGAGAGCAGGGCGATGATGTTCTCCCGCGGGTACTGGGCGTGGATGACCTCTATCTTGTTGCCGCGGCAGTATTCAGCGAGCCTGCGCGCCGCCGCGAGGGGAGAGCCACCCATGTCGAGCTGCAGGCAGGGGATGCCGCGCTCCGCCATCTTCTCCGAGAGCTCGCCGGCAATGTTGTAGGCGAAATGGCACTCGTTCCCGGCTGAGCTGAAGATACGCACAAGGTTCTCAACGTATTTTTCCGTCCCCGCCTTGCCCGCAAAGTTTATGAGAAAGAGTATCCTCAGTGTGATCCCTCCCGATTTCAATTCTATTCATTATATAATATTTGGGCGTTATCGTCAAGCAAAGGGCTGCTTGCCGAGTCGGCGCAAATGTGTTATCATTTGTGACGAGAGGTGTTGGACTTTGACAGAAAAACTGTACTATTCTGACGGACATCTGGCCAATTTCACCGCCAAGGTACTGTCGTGCACGGAGGAAAACGGGCGATACGCTGTCGTGCTGGACAGGACCGCGTTTTTCCCCGGCGGCGGCGGTCAGGATGCTGACGAGGGCGAGCTGGGGGGTATGCGCCTGCTCGGCCTGCGCGAGGACGGCAAGGAGATCATCCATCTCGTACCGGGCGCGCTGCAGCCCGGCGCAGAGGTCGAGGGCAAGCTGGATTGGCCGTTGAGGTTTGGCAGGATGCAGGGACATTCGGGCGAGCACATCCTTTCCGGAACGGTGCACAGGCTGTTTGGTTGTGACAACGTGGGCTTCCACATGGGCGCGGAGGGAATGACGATAGACTTCTCCGCCGAACTGAGCCGCGAGGATCTGAGCCGGGCCGAGCTGGAGGCGAACCGGGCGATCTGGCGCAACCTTCCCGTCCGGACGCTGCTGCCCGGGCCGGAGGAACTCCACGCCATGGAGTACCGCAGCAAGAAAGAGCTGAGCGGCGAGGTGCGGATAGTGGAGATAGAGGGCGTTGACCGCTGTGCGTGCTGCGCCCCGCACGTTTCACGGACAGGCGAAGTCGGCGTCCTGAAGATAATCGACAGTATGCGCCACCGCGGCGGGACTAGGCTTACGCTCATATGCGGCGAGGCGGCGCTGTGCGATTACCAGGAACTACACGCGAATAATGCGCGGGTCTCGGCTTCGCTCTCAGCCAAAAGGCTGGAGACGGGCGCGGCAATAGAGCGTCATCTGGCGGAGCAGGAGGAGCGCAAAGCCGAACTGACTCGGCTCAAGCGCGAACTGCTGCAGCTCAAAGCGGCGCGGCTGGAGCGCACAGAGGGCTGCATCTGCATATTTGAAGAGGACATGGACATGATAACCCTGCGCGAGCTGGTAAACGCGGGAGCCGAGCTGGCCGGGATAGCCTGCGCCGGATTCACGGGCAGGGACGGGGATTACAAATACATCATCGGCAGCCGGACGAAAGCTCTGCGGTCAATGACGAAAGAGATAAATGCCGCCATTGAGGGCCGGGGCGGCGGATCGGATGCGATGCTCCAAGGCACGAGCCGTGCCGGGAGAGAGACAATCGAACGGTATTTCGAATCCTTGAAAAATTGAATCAGCCGGGTCACGTTGAAGTGACCCGGCAATTTTATTAAAGAGAAAGGGGGCTGTGCAGAGAATGGGCAAGGTATACGGCTACATTAGAGTATCAAGTGCCGACCAGAACGAGGATAGACAGCTCATTGCACTGCGCGGCTGCCAGATACCTGAACGCAATCTGTATATCGACAAGCAATCGGGCAAGGATTTTGAAAGACCCCAATATCAGAGTATGGTACGCAGACTCAGGCGCGACGATCTCTTATACATCAAGAGCATAGACCGTCTCGGTCGAAACTACGGGGAGATACAGGACCAGTGGCGCATCCTGACAAAGGAGAAGGGCGTGGACATAGTTGTACTGGACATGCCGCTGCTTGATACGCGCAACGGCAAGGACCTGATGGGTACGTTTATAGCGGATCTGGTGCTGCAAATACTGTCTTTCGTGGCACAGAACGAGAGGGAGAACATCCGCCGCAGACAGGCAGAGGGCATAGCGGCGGCGAAGGCGCGAGGAGTACCCTTTGGCCGTCCAGCGGTTCCGATACCGGAAAATTTTGACCAAATAGTCGGCCAATGGCGCAGGCACGAGATAGATTTCGACTCTGCGTTACAGCGCACCGGCCTCTGCCCCGCAACATTTTACAGAAAGCTAAAGGACGGCAGCGAAATCTAAAAAATAGCTAATGCCGACATATCTTCCCTTGCCAATAGGTGGATTCTGTGCTATTATTGACAAAATCAGGCGAGAGGAGACTCGACATGAAAAAGATTTCGCTGGCAATATTGTTGGCCATGGCAATGCTTCTAACCCTGCTGCCAACCGCAGCCATGGCGTTGGAGGAAGTGCCAAAAGTAGTTCTCCCGGAGGGTGTAACTGAAAGCAACTTTGGCGACAAAATCGTTTTATTTAATAACACTTATTACAGCAGCATACAGTCGGCTCTTGCCGCGGCAAATGAAGTAACAGTGGGAGAGACAGCTGTCCTTTACTGCAAGCCGGGTGCTGAAATCGCAAGCACGTCCCATATGCATGTGGAGCGCAGTATGACCATATACGGCAACGGTGCTGTCCTTAACGGAGGCGAGCAGGATTTCGAGCTGGATACTTCCAATACCGCGCCGCTGACCTGTGATATTGACCTGAACATATACAATCTTACCGGCGCGGCTGTCTGGGGAGAGAGAAATACTACATATACACTGAACATAAATCTGGTTGATTGCAAAAACGTGGGGAAAGTCTACCTTAGCGGGACTTCCGGCGACAATAATATCACGATAAAAAACTGCACATTCGATCTTGAAGAGATGACGCACCCAAGCTGTGCAGTATATTCAAACGCTCCAGGCAGAATAGTTGTTGAGGACTGCGTTTTCAACGGAGTGCCGGAACCTATAAATTTGAACAACAAGGCCGACCCCAGTGAGATGCAGGATATCACTATCAAAAATACAGTGTTCAATAGCTGCTCTACTACTGAACTTAGCATAACAGCTGGGGACATTACTTGGGCCGCCCCCATACGCATCGTTTCAAGCAATGGTGCTACAAGCAAAGTAAATGTGGAAAACTGCACTTTCTCCTTGAAAGAGGGTGAGGAGACCTGCAACGGCGACATACTCCTTGGAGATGGACGTGTTAATCAGAATTCTCATCAGACAATAAGCCTTTCCGTCTCCGGCACTGCGGCAGAAATACAAATTCAAAAACCCGGCGACAGAGGCGCTGATTATAGCACTCCGAGCGGGACGATGACGGTTACAAAGGACGAAAGCCTGAATGAGTTGGCTAATGCCGTTGCAAAGATTGGAGACAAGCTGTATGCGGATTTCCATGAAGCTATGTCTGAGGCGACATCTGGCAATACGGTTGAGCTGCTCATGGATACCACCGTCAACAGCTGGCAGCAGGTTTGGAATCTCAGAGGCGTCACGGTCAATGGCAACAACCACACTCTCAAAGTAAACGCCATCGAGAGCCTCCAGAACCACGACACCGTGTTCCACTCCGCCGGGAACAACCGTTTCTATGACCTCACCATAGACCTCTCCGGAATCAGCTCCGGCTCGCAGGCTCAGGGCTACAAGGCCATTTGCGCCGCACCCGGCGACACGTTTAATAATGTCAAAGTCATCAGCGGCACGACAGTACGCGTTTACGGCATCTTCGTGGGCGGCACGGACGCCGAGGACGAGGTAATATACATCAGGAACTGCTCGTTCACCAACTGCTCCTACGCCATCGGCGCAGAGCCCATCAGCGGCACCACAGATTCTGACCTTGAGACACTTGAGGTGACCGGCTGCACCTTCACGAACTGCGACTATGTCGGCATCCTCTATGCTGAGAACGTCACCTTCGATAACAACAGCGTCACAAGCGGCAGGCTGAACATAATGCACAAGAGCCAAGAGGTCACCAACAACACCTTTGACGGGACGAGCCGCATCAAGTTCTATGCTGACCCGGCGGAGTTCGTGAAGAACAGCATATCCGCTAACAGCTGCCTGGATGTTGACGAAGATGTCGAGAGCGTTGACATCGCAATGAACTACTGGGGCGGCGGCGCGCCCAGCGAAAGCCAGCTCGGCAATGCAGCGGGCAAAGTTGAGGGCGCAGACGAGTACTACACCAGCCCCAATATGGATGAAACGAACCTCTGCACTATTACAATCATTTTCGACAACGGCCAAATGCCGCCTGAGATTGAGGGCTATGAGGTCGGAGAAACATTCTACTTCCAGCCGGCGCCGAGCAAGGCGGGATGCATCTTCATGGGCTGGAGCTGGAATGGCCGGACATATCAGCCGGGCGACAGCATCACGATAACGGGCGACATGGTCATCCGTGCCATTTGGTCCGCCCTGCCCGACATTGAGCCGGGACAGCCGAGCCAGCCCGATGAGCCCGACGTCCCCGACTTCCCGTTCACCGACGTCTCCGTGAACGCCTGGTATTACGAGGCCGTGAAGTACGTCTACGAGAACGGCATCATGAACGGCATGGACCGCTACAGCTTCC
>ENA-OZHQ01000071-OZHQ01000071.1-human-gut-metagenome-genome-assembly--contig:-NODE-71-length-23953-cov-5.340698_pt1 | contig 23953 bp, 21 predicted proteins | sample MGYA00244044_ERZ653682 | MGnify/ENA primary metagenome ERZ653682 (study PRJEB26926, sample SAMN06165288) | human gut metagenome | biome: ENVO:00009003; feature: ENVO:2100002; material: ENVO:00002003...
ACGAGATACTGATCGGTCTCGTGGGCTCGGAGATGTGTATAAGAGACAGAGACAAACTTTTTGCCGCGATCTGCGTTTTCCCCTGGGCTTTTGCCGAAACGTCAGATATAATGAAGATACAAACGATTTTGAAGGAGGCGAACCCCATGACAAGAGGCGAGGCCTTAAAGGACTTTTTCCGCAAGACCATCCTGCCGGCGGCGTCGGCCGCGCTGCTGTACTGCATCTTCCGCTCCGCCTGCGTAAAGAACGGGGAACTGGATTATCTCTGGCTCTGGACCCTCTGCGGGCTGCCGTTTGGGATCTGGCGGCTGCGGCTCTGGATCATACCGGGCGGCGGCTCTCTGGGCGGCGGGATTGCCCTGTTCCTTCTGAACTTCGTCTTTGCCGGCCTTATCGGCGGCTGCGTCCTTTTCTGGCGGCTGCTGGTGGCGGCGTGGTATGTGCCGCTGACGCTGTACCGCCTGCTGACGGCAGGCTGTGCGTGTATCATCACCGAGGATTAGGTCCGCGCTATGGAACTATGGAAAACGGCCGCTTTGCCGATGGAAAAGCCATTCACCCCCTGATGGAAAAGGACAGGCCTTTCCCACAGGACGGCAAACCGCTTTCCCACAGCGCCGCCCGGCTTGACCGTTTGCCCACAGTCCCACAGCGCCTACGACTGCTGCTGCCGCAAAAATCGCGTTCCCTGATAGAAAAAATCATCATTTCATGGTAGAATGGGGACAGCCCATCGAAGGAGGGAAAAGCCCATGGACGAAAACAATTCCATACAGCTTTTTGAAGATAGAAAGATCCGTACCGCCTGGGACGAGGAAAAGGAAGAATGGTATTTCTCCGTGGTGGATGTGGTGGCGGTGCTGTCAGACAGCGCCAATCCCACGGATTATCTCAAAAAAATGCGCAAGCGGGACGAACAGCTCGCAAGCTACCTGGGGACAAATTGTCCCCAGGTAGAAATGACCGGCTCCACAGGCAAAAAACGAAAGGTGCTTGCCGCCAATACCGAGGGCATCCTGCGCATCATCCAGTCCATCCCCTCGCCCAAGGCAGAACCCTTCCGGCTCTGGCTCGCCGCCGTAGGCCGGGAGCGCATCGAGGAGACCATCGACCCGGAGCAGGCCATCGACCGGGCGCTGGAGACCTACCAGAAGAAGGGCTATGATGCCGACTGGATCCACCAGCGCATCCTCTCCATCCGCGTCCGCAACGAGCTCACCGCCGAATGGCAGGCGCGGGGCGTGGAGCAGGGCCGGGAATACGCCATCCTCACCGACGAGATCACAAAGGCCTGGTCCGGCATGACCACCCGGCAATACAAAAACCTGAAAGGGCTCAAAAAGGAAAACCTCCGGGACAACATGAGCACATTGGAGATCGTGCTGAACATGCTGGCCGAAACCACGACCACGGAGCTTTCCAAGGCCCATCAGCCGGAGGGCTTTGAGGAAAGCCGGATCGTCGCCCGGCGCGGCGGCAAGGTGGCGGGAGACGCGCGGCGCGCTATCGAAGCGGACACCGGGCGGCCCGCCGTCACAGCGCAGAACGCCGCCCAGCTCAACGCCGTGGTGACGGATGTGATCCAGGGCGTGGCGGAAGCGGACAAGCCCAACGAGGACGAGAAATAAGCAAAAAAAGAAGCGGGGACGCAGCCAACGGATATACCGAAGGCCGCGTCCCCGCTTTTTCTATGGGCGCATATCGGAAAGTGTCAAAAACGTCTGTTTTCTCGCCGCAGGAGCGCGGAGAAAAGCGCGGATGGGAAATCATAAGGGCATGGCCTGAAAACGCCGCCACGGAGGACTATTTTGCCCGTTTCCCTCCCTTATCCACGCCTTTTTTCACACGCTGGGACTGGAAGTGCGGGCAGTCCAACACCACCGCCCGGAAGCTCTGCTTGCAGGGATGGACACAGCCCTTGCAGAGCCGGTTGTACTGCCGCCTGCCGTTCTCCCCCAGGAAGAAGGCCCATTCCAGCCGCCACTTCACGCCCCGGCTCATCGTTCCCCCAGCTCCGGGGGCTTCTTCTCCGGGGCAGGCCTGGGCTGCTGCTTCGCGCACTCCTGCTTTGCCGCCTCCAGCCGTTCCCGGATGGAGGGCTTTTTCTCCGGCTGCGTCCGCTCCGCGTGCTCCCTGGCCTTCTCCAGCTCCTCGCCCCGCCGGCCGTTGTTGATAACGCCGTCGATCATGCCGTAGTCGTCCTCCAGCGTCATTTCAGCGGTGCGGAGAGGATTGTCCTTTTCCGGCGCATCAGCTCTGACCGCATACGCCTGGGTCCCATTTGCCATAATGAGATATTTTCCATCCTCAGAGGCGTGATGAAAACCGTATCCGTCCGCCTCCATCTGCTCCCTTGTCATGCCGCAGAGATAGAAGCTGCCCCTGGGTGTCTGGATGCGCTCGGTGATCTCGCGGCTTTTCTGCGCCGGCTGCAAAAACTCCGGCACTTCGGAAAAACCAGCGCGGTCGCAGTAATGGGCGGTATCCTTCCCGCCCTGATGCAGCACCACGATATCCGATACCGACAGGGAGTGCCCCGTGAAGTCCGCCGGACGGTCCACATTGAACCGGGTATAAATGCTTTCAAGGTTGTCCTTTTCCGTCAGCGGCGCTTCATAGACCAGCTCATAGTTTTCCGGCTTCACAGAAAGACCGTTGCGGTGGATGCTGTCCAGCGGCTCAAAGCGATAATCCAGCGTTTCATTGCCGCCCTTGAGCTGGTAGATGGAGAAGCTGCCCACCGGCTCGCCCTGCGCCGCCCGCGCCTGCTCCACGATAGCAGCGGGGGTCTGCGCATAGGCGGCCGCCTCCGCCGCGTACTCCCGTTCCGCCTTTTCCGCGGCGGCCAGCATTTCATCCACGCGGGATCTGTTCGGATCCTCCAAAGCCGCCTTGACCTCGGCAGGGTCGAAATCCAGAAACTCCTCGTATCCCGTGGCATCCTTGAACTTTTCGATCTCCGAAGGAAGATAGTCCTCCTGGGTCTGGCCCAGCGCCGCCAGTTTTTCCTCCAAAGCGGAGATGCGCCCGGCCATCAGGCTTTCGTAAATTTCTTCCTTTGCGGCGTGCGCCTCCGGGTGCTCCGCCGCGTACTGCGGATCGTTCTGACGGAAAAACTCGTCCATATCAAAAGCGATATCCATAGCCCACTCGGATTTTTCTTCTTCGGGAAGATCGTCCTGGAAGGTCATCACCCGGTATTCATCGGGGATACTGCCGCGCTCGCCATCGTAATACTCGCAGAAGCGGTCCCCCGTATCCCGCACATAGCCCTGATCCGTAAAGCTGCCGTTTTCGTCCATCGCCACGTCCCGGCCGTAGGCCTCATAGTCGATGTAATTTTGCAGGTGCTCCGGCACCTGCATGACCTCCAGCTCATCAATGTAATAGCGCCCAAGATCATCATAGTCCTCAATATGGGGATAGACCTCATAGCAGTCCAGATTTTCCGTCAGGTTGATGATCTCCTGCAGGCTGCCGCAATGGTCGCCCATTTCCATACCGGCCTGAAACTGCGCGTATTCGCTGTCGCTCATTTCATCCAGCTTCGACGCCAGATAGTTGAGCTCGTCCAGATTTTCGTATTCGCCCAGCTTGTCATAGAGGCCGTCCACATAGCAGTCATAGTCTGTGATGAACCATTCCTCATAGGGCTGGCCGAAGTCATCCCTCTGGCCGATGCCGATACGCTTGAATACCTCCTTCATTTCCTCGGCGGTGGTGGGGAACTTCACCCACTCGCCCACAAGCTCGCCCTCGTTGTACTTGCCAAGATTGGTGATAAAGGCGGCAAAGGGATAGTCCTTGTTGTAACTATAATCCGGCATATACGCTCCTCCTTCAGCTTCGCTTATTTTTGGGAAATTCCAGCTTGAAATCGATGTACCTGCCGCCCGTGTCGCAGAGGATCACGGTGGCGTCGTAGGTAGTCTGTTTCTTCTCAGACCACATCCCCTTGACGTTGGTCCGTCCCTTTTTCAGAAGATCCGCCGCCATCTTCTTTGTCAGCTCCTTCTTACGGCTCGTCCAGAAGCGGTCATTTTTCCAGAGAACAAAGCCGCAGGACCGATCCGAACAAGCGAAGTTTTTCTTTCCCTCATAGACCGGCTGGCCGCAGCGGGGGCAGGTACCGACCACTTCCTTCTCCGGGGCAAACAGCTTTTTGCCATCCTCGGAAATGCAGGAATAGGTAGAAACGATCTCCCGGACCATATCCCGGATACCGTCCATGAAGGTGTCCGGGTCAGCGCCGCCCTTTGCGATCTCCGTCAATTTCTGTTCCCATTCCGCTGTCAGCATGGGAGAGGTCAGCGGCTCCGGCAGGACCGTGACAAGGTTGATACCGGCTTTCGTGGGGATCAGGCTCTTGCCCTTGCGCTCCACAAATCCGGCAGCCACCAGTTTTTCGATGATGGCTGCTCTGGTCGCAGGCGTGCCAAGACCTTTTCGCTCTGCCTCGTCGGGGATATCGTCCTTGCCCGCATTCTCCATAGCAGACAGGAGGGTATCTTCGGTGTAGGGCTTCGGCGGCTGGGTGAAATGCTCGGTGACGGAAACCTCCGCGCCGTCAAAAACTTGTCCTTCGGTGAAGTCCGGCAGCGTGCCGCCGTCCCCGTCCGCAGGCTTTTCTTTCAGGGAGGCGCGGAAAATGCGGTCGATCTCCCGCCAGCCTTCGGAGAGGACGCGCCTGCCCTTTGCGGTGAAGGAATGGCCGCCGCAGCCAAAGGCAGCCGTGACCGCCTCATACACATACGGCTCCGCTGACGCGCACAGCAGGCGGCAGCAGACCAGAAGAAGCAGCTCACGCTCGCCCAGGGGCAGGGCGGGGATATCCGCTTTTTCAATCTCCATCGTGGGGATAATGGCGTGGTGGTCGGATACATCCTTGTCGGAGACCATGGCCTCCACCAGCGGATAGAAATTGCTGATCCCGTCAAAGGGCGGCACGTTCGCCGCCAGATGGATCACGCAAGAGGCCGTTTCCGCCATATCGGAGGTCAGATACCGGCTGTCCGTGCGGGGATAGGTCAGCAGCTTCTTTTCGTAGAGGCTCTGGGCGTAGTCAAGGGTCTGCTTCGCCGTGTAGCCAAGCAGCCGGTTCGCCTCCCGCTGCAAGGTGGTAAGGTCATAGAGCTTCGGAGGCTGTTCCTTCTTCTGCTCCTTCGTGACGGAAGTACAGATGACGGCAGCGCCCGTGCACATGGCCGCCGCCTGCTCCGCCTCCGCCGGATCGGTGAACCTCTCCGACACCGCCTCCGCGCCGGCCAGGGTCAGGCGCACATGATGATACTTCTCCTTCTGGAACAGCGCGATCTTCGCGTCCCGCGCCGCCAGCAGGGACAAGGTGGGCGTCTGGACGCGGCCCACGTTCAGGGTACGGTGATAGAGGACGGAGAAAAGGCGGGTGGCGTTGATCCCCACCAGCCAGTCAGCCCTCTGGCGGCAGAGGGCTGACTGATACAGGGCTTCATACTCGGCGCCGGGGCGCAGCTCGGAAAAGCCCTCCCGGATGGCGCTGTCCTCCATTGAAGAAATCCAGAGACGGAGGACCGGCTTGCGGCAGCCGGCCATTTCATACACCAGACGGAAGATCAGCTCGCCCTCCCGTCCGGCGTCGCAGGCGTTGACGATCTCCGTTACGTCCTCCCGCGCCATGAGGCGCTTCACATTGTCCAAGGCCGCCTCCTTGCCGGGGATGGGGGCGTAGCGGAAGGTCTCCGGCAGGATGGGCAGATCCTCATAGTGCCATTTCTTGAAGCGTTCGTCATAGCCGCCCGCGTCCAGCGGGGATACCAGGTGCCCCACGCACCAGGAAACGAGAAGTCCGCTGCCCTCATAAAAGCCGTCGGCCCTGGATGAAGCACCCAGGGCCGACGCGATGGATTTTGCCACGCTCGGTTTTTCCGCGATGATCAGTTTACTCATGCTCCGCCTCCGTTTCAGCCTCCGCAGGCTCGTCCTCGTTGATATACTCCTCATCGGGGAAATCGTACTCGTCGGGATCGGCGCTGACCTTCACGCCGCTGCGGTTCGGCTTGATGAACTTCACATAGGCGAAGGCTCCGCCGCCTGCCAGCACCAGCAGCGCCACCACAGCCAACAGGCCGCTGCCGCTCTTTTTCTCCGGCTGCTCCGGTTCCGGCTCCGGCTCCCTGGCCTTCTCCCTGCCCGCGCACTCGGAGAGGTTGGTCTTGCAGACAGAACAGGATGTATCCACCGCGCCGGCCGCGCATTTTTCCTTACAGGTACACACCGGGGCGGCAGGCGTCTCCTCGTCCATCAGAGCCAGCAGGTCGCGCTCGTCTACCTGGTTGAGAAAGTGGACGGTGTTCTCGCCGTCCTCCGCCCGGTCGATGATGATGTAGAAATAGTTGCCGCCTTTTGTGACCACGGTGATGAACTGCTTATCCCCGGCGCTCTCACCGGCGATATCGTCCACCAGGGTCATGTTGCCCTCCGGGGTCAGGGGCTGGGGCTCATAGCCGCCCGTGGTCTCCTCCCCGGTGTAGTAGGGCTCGCCGTCCCCGCCGCCTGCGAAGGCCACGGTGGAGGTGGCCGCCATGCAGAAAAGCGCCAGGAACACGGCGGCGAAACGGCGAAAAGCTCTGTTACGCTTCATCTTCCGCACCCTCGCTTTCCTCCGTCTCCATCAGCCCGTCCGGCAGGGAGATCATGCCGCTGGCGTAGGCGCGCAGGAAGGCGGTGAGTTCCCTGTTGTCCATGCGGACAGCCTTCACCATGCGGACGATCTCCAGGTTCTCCTCCTCCGTGAGCTGGGCTTCCAGCGCGCGGAGGCGCTTCTGCTGCTCGGCGATCTTCTCCCTCGTTTTCTCAATATCCTTGCGGATCTTCTCAGTCGTTGCCATGATTGCATTGCTCCTTTCCAAATCGTTCTTTCCATGAATAATTGCGCCCAAGCCCCCGAACGGTTTTCAGGTTGGCCCGTGCGTTATCCTCCAATGCCAGCGCGCGCCGGAACAGATCCGGGTAACGCTCCCGCAGGTCGATGATCTCCTCCGCCCGCATACTGGGGCAGAAAAAGCAGGAGGACTTTCCCGGCTGCGGCAGGCCCGCCGCCTCGATTGCCCGGATACACGCCTCCCGGTCCCAGCCCCATTCCATCAGGGGATACCATTTGCTGTACTTCGGGTCTGCCAGATCACGCAGAAGGACCTTGTCGCTGCGGTAGTGCTCGCCAGCGTCATAGCCGATGAACTTGACCACCTTTTTCCCGCTGGCCCAAACCTCACGGCATGGAGGATAGTTGTTGCAGAACTTTTCCTGTGGTCCGATCTTGTGTTTCAGAGAACACCGCTTGAAGCCGTAGGCGATAGAGGGCAGCGTACCGCTTTTCAGACATTCATCCTCCAAGGTCAGCCGCCTGCCGTCCTTCGTGGTCTTATAGACCCGTGTGATCTCCGGCATACCGTGATCCTTCAGCCAGCGATCCATAATACCCAGATAGGCGTAGGTATGGGGATGCTCACCGCCCGTATCCGCAAACAGGATCAGGTCAACGGGGATACGGTGCTGGTGCAGCCCAACAAGAAGGGCGGTGCTGTTCGCACCGCCGCCATAGGAAACAATATTGATATGCTCACCTCATTTCAAAGCCTTTTCGTATCGGTATTTCATTTGTGCCGGATACAGCGGTTCGGGCGGGCGGCGCCTGCCGGTCCACTCCCGTCCGCCCGCCAGCCCCGCGCATCGCCAGCCGGAGGCACGGAGGCTGACGCCGCTCTCCGTGTCCAGAATGTAGGTGACGATCCTATGGTAGCCCAGGACCTTCGCCGCCCGCGCCGCCGCGCCATAGAGGAAGCTGCAAGCGTTTTTTGTCCCGTCCGTGCAGAGGCGGTTGACCTCCAGGGTCAGCCCATCGTCCAGGTATCGGCTCACCGGCCGCCCCACGATGGCGACGCCCGCCAGATGGCCGTTCGCCATGCAGCCCAGGGAGAACTTATGCCCTCGCACCGGCTTATGGTGGCGGTGGTGCTCTGCGACAAACCTGTTTGCGTCGGCAAGGGACATCGGTTTTACGGTCAGCATAGGCTCCGCCTCCATCAGTTGTACGGCGGTCTGCCGTAGGCATAAAGGTGGGACTGCCAGTAATTTGTGTTGAGACTGGTGTACTGGATGGGATCGCCGCAGTGCAGGAGCATCCCGTCCCCCACATAAAAGCCCACATGGCTGACCCCCGGCGTGTCGTAGGTGCCCACAAAGAACACCAGATCCCCCGGCCGCGGCTCGGATACCGGCGTGGAAATGTTGTAGAGGCCCTGCGCCCCCAGCCGCCCGGTATCGCACAGGCCGCTGTTGGTCAGAACATAGCTGACAAAGCCGCTGCAATCAAAGGAGGTGGACGGGCTGCTGCCGCCCCAGACATAGGGAAAGCCCAGATACTTCTCCGCCTCCGTAATCAGCGTGGCAAAGCGCTCGTCGGACAGGTACTCCGCCGGGATCTCATACTTGGCGGGCGGGTTGGTCACATACTTTGGAACATAGCCGGAGGACGGGAACAGGTCGGGGCGGTTGCCCAGGGTGGACATATACACGGCGTACATGGAAAGCGTCTCCTGATCCATCATGTAGACCGGCAGATGGGAGAGGTCGAAGTTTTCCAGCTTCACGGTGCAGATATAATAATCGTAATAGACCCGGTAGCTCTCCGTATGGGTGTTGCCCTCCTCGTCCGTCCAGGTATCCGTCTCAATGTAGTACCGCCGTTCCACCTCCACCGTCTCGGTGAGGATGTATTGCCGGTCAAACAGCATTTGAAGGTCGCCCTGCACCTGGTCTATGGTGAAGGCCCCCTCATGGAGCGCCGACAGGATGGACAGCAGCACATAGGGATCGTGCTCGATCTCGTCCAGATCGTAGTGATACTCGTCATAGTCGTGGGTCTGCTCATAGGTATCCAGATACCGCCGCAGCTCGTCCTCCTTGGCGCAGTAGGCGGTCTCCGCCGCCAGCAGGTCAGCATCCTCGGAGAGATAGGAGGAGGCCACAATGTTGGACACGCCACCGCCGAACATGGAGGAGCAGGATTGCAGCAGGCCCAGCAGCAGCACCAGCACAAGGCCGATCCCGCCGATGATAAGGAACGCCTTTTTGTGCCGGGCTATGAACTCGCCGGCCTTCTTCGCCGCCTCCGCGCCCTTCTTTGCGCTCTTGGCTGCCGTCTGTGCCGCCGCCTTTGCACCCTCCGCGCCGCGCGACGTCCGATAGGCCGCCGCGTACTGCCGCTGCATCCGCTTCTTCTGCCAGATGCGGGAGATGGGGCTGCCGGACGCAAGCTGGGGGTTATCATGGAGCGCCTTTTGGTAAAGCGCCTCCGCGTTGGCCCTGACCGCCGCCTGCTCCGCCTTTGCCGCGTCCCGCCAGGGCTTCACCTGCCGCTCCGCCCGCCAGTTTTGCAGCTTGCGGTTCCCATAGCCCACGGCTTTTTCCATGCCGCGCTCGGTGAGATGGCCCGCGGCCACGCCGGAGTTCTCCTGCTCCACCTCCCGCACCTTGGCATGGGCGGCGTGGGCGACCTCTTGCAAAGGCCGCGCCAGCGGGTTCGGCCCCGGCTGCCGGATCGAAGCCGGCTTATCCGTCTCATGGAATACCAGTCTTGTACGCCCGGCGCCGGAAGCCCCGTCAAAGACACGCTCCGTACCCAGGACGCGCTTTTTCGGAACGGCGGCTCGTGCCGCGTCCAGCTTGTCCGCCGCCTTGTCGGATTTGCGGATCGCCTGTTGCAGCTCCGGCGCGGCGCGTTCCTCGTCTGAAAACTGCAAACGGGAGGATGGACGGCTATTTGCCGCCGTACCCTCCCGGTAGGCTTTGCGGCGGTTCCGCCGCTTTTTCTTCTGAGACTTCCGGACGCGCCGGTCGTCCAGATGGTGGAGGGCAGTCCTCGCCAGCGCCGTGGAATCGCCGGAGGGGGAATAGTCCCGCTCCGGCGCACGGTCTGAAACATGGCTCGCCTCGCCTGTGACCATGTTGACGGAAATGGCTCCGTCGCGGGTCATCTTCTGCGCCTCCTTCTCGGCGGCCTTCCATTCCTTCATGCGTCACCACCTGCCTTTCCGTAGGGGCAAATGCTCACGCACTCGCCCGTCTCGATCATGGAGATATACTTGAAAATGGGATATGCCTGGGGCGGGCAGACCGCGTTGCCCAGGGTTTTCAGCCGTAGGGCGCGGTCCGCGGTGTTTTCGGTGATACGGGGGACTCCCTCCGGCTCGGCGGCCCAGAGGATACGTCCGTCCATTTCCGGGGGAAGCCCATGAGCCATTCCACCCAATCCGGGTTCAGCGCTGCCGTCTCGGATAGCGGCTGCTCCTGCCGGATCACCTGGGATGACAGGTTGGCAGATGGGGCGCTGTTGCGAAACGCCGCCGGTTTCAGCGTGGAGCGGTAGCCCTCCGACGCTGCCGGGGTCAGATAGAACACCGCCGCTGACAGGCTCAGGCTCCAGATTGCGCCGCTTTTGTTCACCTTGCGGAAGATCCCGTTGTCGGAGAGGTACACATCCAGGTTGGCCGCGTCCCGGCAGGTGTTCTTGTCGGAGGCAAGGGGCGTGGGAAACATCAGCCGCGACGATAAAAGTTCGCTGGCGCTCATGCCATGCGCCGACGCCGCAAGCCGGAAATACGAATGGGAGAACAGCGTATCCCGCTTTTGCCAGGTCAAAGATCGTTTTGTCGAGGCCCAGATTGATGAAGCCAGCAACATTTTCCCCAAGCACCCAACGGGGCCGCAGCTCGGTAATAACGCGGCACATTTCCGGCCACAGGTAGCGCTCATCCGCAAAGCCCTTTCGCTGCCCCGCGGTGGAGAAGGGCTGGCAGGGAAAGCCGCCGGAGAGGACGGTAACGGTTTCAAGTCCTGTTTTTTCAAAAAACGCCTCCTTTGTAAAAGTCGTAATGTCCCGGAATCTCGGCACCTCCGGCCAGTGCTTTTCCAGAACGGAATAGGGATAGTCCGCCCACTCGCATTGGCAGACGGTGCGGAAGCCCGCCGCCTCCGCCGCCAGATCCAGCCCGCCGATGCCGGAAAACAGGCTCACATGGGTCAGCTCAGTCATAGTCGTCCTCGCAGGAATGATCTCCGCAGAGGGCGCAGCAGCGGCCGCAGCCAATGCCGTCCTCCGCCGCTTCCTCCGGGTCATAGGGCGTCAGATGCGCACGCCGCAGCGTTGCCTCCAGAATGTCATAGCAGGTGACGACCTGATCCTCCGCAAAGCCCCACCTGCGGTACATTCTTCGGATGCTCGGATTCTCGCCGGAGAGATTCTTTTGCAGCCGCGCAAGCCGTTTTTCTGTTTTCACTTCTACAACACGGTTGCGGAGAAAGCTGTACTGCGCCAGCAGGTCAAAGAGATCGCCCACCAGCATACGGAAGGCGCTGCCGGAGATGATGTAGGCGGGATCATCAGCGGTGGCGGCGCGCTGCTTTTCCCTGATTTTTGCGTCGTGCTCTTTCAGCACGGCGGTCAAGGGCGTGAGCTCCGCCGCCTTCAGCTCCGCAAGGTCCTTCCTGTCCCCAAACACCAGATAGCGGCCGGGGATACGCCAGGCGGCGAACTTTTCCTCCGCGATCTCTCCGTAGCGCTTTGCCGTCTCAACCAGATTTTCCAGATCCTTCTCGTCCTTCGCCTTTTCCGCCAGGAAGGCGAGCTGATGGAGAAGTCCGTACAGATGCACCTCATCATTGATGTGGGTTTCATATACCTTGCTGTCGATCACATATTTCATATCTTGTCCCATCCTTTCCTTATCCGGTTTCCCCGTCGTGGGAAACCTCGCTGGGCTTTGTCGTGAGAAGTCTGTATAGCTCGGTGGTCTTGGGGAACTCGTCCTTGAAGGGCAGGATCACATTCTGGAAGAACAGAAGGCCGCTGCCGGGGTCCGCGTTGGTCACATAGGCAAGCTGCTCGGCGGAGATGTTCAGCCGCTCCGTCATCAGCTTACGGTCGCCCGCGGACAGGTTCAGCAAATAGATAAAATCGCTGTTTTCCAGAATGTTTTCGATCTCTGGCGAGGAAAGCAGGTCTTTCGGGTTCTGCGTTGCCCCGGTCGGGACGCCGCCCCACTTTCTGAAACGCTTCCATATCTCGGCACTGTATGCCGCTGTCTGTTCCTCCTTCAAAAGCAAATGGAACTCGTCCACGAAATACCAGGTGGCCCGCCCAATGGAGCGGTTCACCGTGACGGTGTTCCATACCGCGTCCTGGACAATGAGCATCCCCGGCTTTTTCAGGTTCTTGCCAAGCCCCTTGATGTCGAAACAGACAAGGCGGTTGCGGATATCCACGGTGGTCCGGTGGTTGAAGAAGTTGAGAGAGCCGTTCACATACAGGTCAAGCGCCTGGGCCACACGGTCCGCCTCCGGGATATGCTGGGCGGTGAGAGCTGCCATGAGGTCGGAGAGGATCGGCATATTCTCCGGCCGGGGATCTGCGAAGTACGGCTGATAGATCTTCTGCACGGCACGGTCAATGACGGTTTTCTCGATGGCCTCCAGTCCTGTCTTGCTGCCCATGATAAGCTCACAGAAGGACAGCACGAAATCGCTTTTCAGCGCCAGCGGGTTTTCTTCCTCGCTGTAATTGAGGTTGATATCCAGGGGATTCACATAGTCGCGGCTGTTGGGGGAAAGCCGGATCACCTGGCCGCCCAGCCGGTTCACCAGCGGGGAATACTCGTCCTCCGGGTCACAGATGATGACGTTATCCTTCGTGGTCAGCATGACATAGGTGATCTCCCGCTTACAGCTCATGGACTTGCCGCTGCCCGGCGTGCCGAACACAAGGCCGTTGGGGCATCGGGACTGCTTGCGGTCCAGCAGGATCATGTTGCCGGACAGGGCGTTGAGCCCGTAATACATGGCGTCCCCGCCCATAAAAAGCTCCTGCGTGACGAAGGGGATAAATACCGCCAGCGCCGATGTGGTGAGGCTCCGTTCGATCTTGATACGGTTGAGGCCCAGCGGCAGCGAGGACATAAGCCCGTCCTCCTGCTGGAAGTCCAGCCGGGTCAGGATGCAGTTGTGGGTCTGGGCGACGCTGGCCGACTGGGAAACGGCGATCTCCAGCTTCTGCTTCGTGGGCGCCAGATGCAGCATGAGGAAGGTCATATTGAACATTCGCTCGTTGCGGCTCTGTAAATCCTGCAAGAGATTTTTCGCCGCGCCGCCGTAGGTGGAGAGGTCAGAGGGAAGGATATCCAGATCGTAGCCGCTGCGTGCGGCCTTCTTCTGCTCCTGGATCTTCATGGCGTCCAGATCGGTGATCTTGCGCTTGACCATCTTGATGGCCTCGTTCTGGTTGATGCCGCGGACGTGCATGGTGACGAGAAGGTTTCCCTCCACATCCATGAAGTCCGTGAGGATACGGTCCTGAATCTCCGGGGCCAATATCTGCAAAAAGGACACCGCGCCGTACATTTCGCCCATGCGGAAGCGCCGCGTCTCCCCGAACTCGAAGGAGGATGGCGCGATAAAATCCTTCACGGACAGGCCGGAGGGCGCCAGCCAGTCCCATTCAAAGGCGAAGGGTTCCCCTCTGGGATGGAGAAGGCCGTGCAGCAGCGCCAGCCGCTCCTTGCCGTCCAGCACCTTTGCCGCCGCGCCCATGACCTTGAAGCGGTTCAGGGTGTCCGCCTCGATGCGGGAAAACCTTGCCCGCGCCGCCTGGACGCTCTCCGCCTCGATGGTCAGCGTGACATACTTGCTTTTCACATAGCCGTTGCTGCCGCGCTCATACTGCGTTTGCAGGATGCCGGAGGCCTCGGCGCGGATCCCGTCCAGATCGTCCCCCTGGGCCGCCATGCGGAACAGGTCCCCGCCGCCGGCCTTGTGGCTGCTGCTCAGGGTCATTTGCACGCCGATGGAGGGGTCATAGCCGTTATAGAAATCGCAGAGGCGTTCAAAGATATCCCGCTGATCGTCCGGCCCCGCCAGACGGTAGCTGACGTCGGCGTAGGCGATGGTTTTGGAAAAATGCCGGTCGTCCAGACGGCACAGGCCGTCCGGGTGCATATTGCGGAAGGGGAGGCTTGCCTGTACGGTGTGATTCTTGCCGTCCCCCTTGGCCTGCCGGATGACGGCCTCGATCTGCTTTCGCTCCTGCCGGGTGAGCCTGCGCCGGCCCTTGCCTCTTTTCCCCGCGCCGGAGGCGATCCGCCCCACCGTCCGCTCCAGCTCCGCCTGCTTTTCCAAAGCGGAATAGGCGTTGTTTGTCTGATAGACACGCTTTTTCGGACGGGTGAATTTACACTGGATCAGATGGCCCAGCAGCGCCTCCGGGGTCTGCCCGTTCTTCTCATACAGGGCGAACAGGAAAAAGGGCAGCATCACAAGGATCATGCACAGCGCCGCCGGCGTCGTGCCCATGCTGCCCTTGCTCAAAAAGAAAAGCGGCACTCCAATAAGCGCCGCCGATCCGAAACACACAAGCTGCCGCTTCGTCAGTCCGAACAGCATCTTGCTCTTGATTTTTGTCAGGTCCTTCGGGACCGTTACGTATGCCAATGGTTCACATCCTTTCCGCAAGCCGGATATCGCTTGCAACTTCATTTCCCCACACATCCCAGCCGGGCGGCGAGGCTCTTGCGAACAGCTCAATACGGGGCACATCCCCCATGAGGGCTTCGATCCGCCGCCGCGCCTCCTCCGGCTTCTGGCTGTGCCGCTCCACGTGGGAGAGGATGACCTGCTTCACATCCCGCGCCGCCCGCTTCGGGCGTCCGCGGGTCGCCAGCAGGCAGATCTCCGCGTTGGCCCGCGTCCAGTAGCCCATGCCGGTGAACAGGCCGTCCGACTTCCGGCACTGCTTGATCCAGACGAAGGCAACGGTCTTGAAGGTGAAGCCCCAGGCGTCCATGACGCCCCAGGCCTCCCGCAGCATGGGGAAGGTGATCCAGAGGAACAGGGCGCAGTCCTTGTCCGCCAGCTCCCCTACTGGCAGGGCCTTGATGGCCGCTATGTCCATGGTGGGGTAATGGCTCTCGGCGCTGCGTCCCGCGCCCTTCTTGCTCCAGACCTTATAGGCCCAGGGCGGATCCGCGTAGATGACCTTGTATTTTTTCATGGCCGCCTCCCGTCAATGCGCCCCGAACAGGCTCTTTGCGAGGCTGCCGGTGCGAAACAGCGTGTAGCACAGCAGCACCGTATAGCCCAGGCACTCCCAGATCGCCACGGTGATATCATCCCCAACGGCGATATTCTGGACCAGCACCGCGTAGATGCCGACGCAGACCATAATGAGAAACGCCTGAAAGCCCAGGGCCAGCAGGGACTTCAAATAGTTCTGCCCCGTCTGGCCCCACTCACGGTTGGCCATTGTGGCAAAGGGGATCGGCCCCACGGATACGGTCAAATACACCTCGATCATTCTTCCATAGATCACAAGGAAGATGGCGATGGTGAGGATATGGGAGCAGAGGCCCACAAAAATGCTCTGAAACCACAGGCCCAGCAAAGAACCGATGCTCCAGTCCGCCAGGGTCGTTTCCAAATTGCCGACCACGCCGGAAATATCGATCCCCGCGTCGGAGATGATGACGCCGGCGCTCTGATTGACCACGCTCTGCGCCATATCGAATACCGCCATGACGATGTTCCAGGTGTTGGTGACGATGAGCACCGCGCAGAAGGTCTTGAAGATCCACTTCCAGAAAAGCCAGGTGTCAAAATCGTGGAGATTATTCTTTTCCACGATGAGCTGGATCAGCTCATAGCACATGACGAAGGTGAGGATGATACCGGCGATGGGGACAATGACCGTTTCAGACAGGCCGCGGATCATGTTGAAGATGCCGCCGTTCCAGCCGGCCGGCGTCATGCCCACCTCGCCGGCGATCTCGCCCACCTTCGTATTCACGGTGTCAAAGGTCCCGGAGAGGTTGGAGATGATGCCGTCGATCAGCAGCTCCTTGAACCACTCCTGGATCATTTCAATTATCACGGGTGGTCACACCTCCTTTCGGGGGCTCCCGCCGTGAAACGGGAGCCTCCGGATGGGATGGTCCTGCCGCCGCTCAGCCAAGCAGGCCGGACAGCAGGGGGATCAGGGTCACGCCGATCAGGGCGACGCCGCCGCCCGCGACAAGCTGCTTGACGCCCTGCGATTTGGCCGCGGGGTTATCCTGGCCGTAGCCTTCCAGAAGGTTGATGCCGCCCCACACACAAAGGCCGCCGCCCAGGGCGATGACCAGGGTCTGTAATACGTCGATGGCACTGTTGAAGAACTCCATAAATCATATTTCCTTTCGTTTTGTAGAATTGTTGTCGGGTTCGTCTGTCAGTTCTTTTGCGCTCAATTCGTACATATCGAAAGGCTCGTCCGGCTTCACGATGGCCGGTCTGCGTTTCATGTACCGTTCTACGTCAAAGACGTTCTTCTTGTCGGCGTCGGACAGGTATTTGTAGCGGGGGTGCTTTGTCAGGTCGTACTTGTCGCTGAAAAACGGGCGCACGCCCCGAAGCTGCAAAATACACTTGCCGCCGTCCATGACCGCGATCTCGTCCTGGGTCATCAACTCCTTTCCCAATTTCTGATAACTGAGGCCGTGAGAGGTCTGCGCGCCGCGATTTTCGGACTGGCTCAGGCTGTCGATGGTCTCCTTGCCCAGCAGCTCCGAGATCTCTTTCAGCGTTGACTTCTCCTTGCCTCCCAAAAACAAGGTGACGTCGCAGTTGCCGACAATGGTATCTGCCGCGTCCTTGTAGATGGTCTTTAACTGGCTTTGCGACTGCAAAATAATAGAAGCCGATATCTCACGGCTTCGGATGGTGGCGATCAGCTTGTCAAAGTTTGGTATCTGGCCGATGTTGGCAAACTCGTCCAGAAGACACCGCACATGGACAGGCAGCCGCCCGTTATAGAGATCGTCCGCCTTGTCGCAGAGCAGGTTGAAAAGCTGGCTTTGCAGCATGGCAATGACGAAATTGAAGGTGGTATCGGTATCGCTCATAATGAGGAACAGCGCCGTTTTCCGGTCGCCCATCGTGTCAAGCTCCAATTCGTCCTCCGTCATAATGTCCCGCAGCTCCTTGATATCGAAGGGAGACAGGCGGGCGCCGCAGCTCACCAAAATGCTTTTGAGTGTCTTGCCGGCCGCCATTTTGAATTTGACATATTGCTTGACGGCGAAGTGCTCCGGCTGCGCCTGCGCCAGCTCGTCAAAGAGGATATCCACGGGGCTTTTATAGGTCTCATCGTCCTCTCTGGCTTCGCAGGCGTTGATGAGCTCCAGCAGGGTGATGAAGTTTTTTTCCTCCGGCTCCGCCTCATACCAGATGTAGCCGATCAGGGCGCAGTATAAAAGGCGCTCGGCCTTGATCCAAAAATCCTCGGAGGATTTTTCACCGTCGCCCTTCGTGTTGGCGATGATGACATTGACCAGCTTGAGGATATCCTTCTCGGAGCGCACATAGGCCAGCGGGTTATATTTCATGCTTTTGGAAAAGTTGATGGTGTTCAGGACCTTGATGCGGTAGGGCTCATAGATGACCTTGCCGCGCTTATCCCGCACCGGCTTTCCGTTCTCGTCCCGCTTCGGCCCGCCGTGCGCCAGGAGCTTTCCCGTCTCCCGAAGGAGCTGCCCTTTGGGATCGGTGATGACATAGGAACTGTGCATTTGGAGCAGGGACGGCTTGACAAAGAACCTTGTCTTACCGCTGCCGGAGCCGCCGATGACCAGGATATTTTTATTTCTCGCCGTTTTCGGATCCTTCGGGCGGCTGGTCATGGTGAGGCTTTCCGTCCGGGTCAAAGGGATGTTCCAATCGGGAACAGGGTCTATGTAGGGCGCGATATCCTCCGGCCGGCCCCATCTCGCGCTGCCGTACTCCACGCCACGGCGATATTTCTTCGCGTTTTTCGCTTTCAGGTACACCGCCAGCCGGACAAGCGCCGCCCCGGCCACGCCCAGCAGCAGGTCCAGAGGATGCAGGCTGAGCCAGAGGGAGGCAAAGGCCTCGGTGAAGCCCTGGGCGATACGAAGCAGCTTTTCCGAAGCGTTGAGCCCCGGTGAGAGCCGGACCGCCTGACAGAGCTTATCAAAGAGCCAGGCAAACAGCAGATACGGAAGGTTCGGCAGCAGGACCTTTTTCAGCTTTCCCGTCATCGTTCCAGCCCCCGATCCCTGTTTTTGATCTTCTCGCCCCGCTCCAGATCCTGCCGCTTCGTCTGCTCCTTGGCCTTGGTCAGCCGCTTACGGATGGAGGGCTTTTTCTCCTTCGCCAGATTCTTTGCGGAGAACTCGCGGAAGGCCGCCGTCACCGCGTCGGCGTCCCTGCCCTTGAAGAACACCAGGTACCGGGGGATCTCCCCGGTGGTATCTTTTTTCAGGGCAAAGTCAATGCCGTACTTCTTCGCCGTGGCGGAGAACGCCTTGATATTCTGGTCCGTGATCTCGATATTGGACACGCCGGCCCCATGCTTCATAAGCTGCCGGATGGTCTGCTTTCCGTGCCGGAGCTGGGGATCATTCTTGTGCTTTTCCATATCAGCCAGCACCTTCTTCATGGCCTGCTGCAAGAGCTGGGCGGTCATTTTACCGGTCTCCACACAAAGCGCAAGGGTTTTCTGTGTGATTTCTTCCTGCAAGGCGTTCACCTCCGATCTCCGCTGCCGTACAGGTCATGGCTGACAAGGGATGTATAGTAGCTGTCCATCGTGACCGGCGCGTTATACAGCGCCGCCAACAGATATTTCTTGATATTGCGGACATAGGTGGTGTTCTCCCGCATCCGTTCCAGCACGTACTCGATGTGGGAGCTGTCGATCTTCAAGAACCGGGACTTCACCACCTCGGCGGGGTAGTCGTCCCCGGCGATACGGATCATCTCCCGGTTGGAGCAGACGGTATCCACCATGAGCTCCACCAGCTCGTCCAGGCGGTCCCTGTCCAGCTTTTCATCCTGGGTGAGGATATCGTAGTCGATGTTCTCCAAAATGATCTCCCGGTAGCTCTCGCGCTCTCGCATCCTGTCCTGTCCGATCCTGCTTTTTTCTCTGGGGGTAGGGGGACTTGATGGGATAGGACTTGATCCTTGCGTAATTGATAATTCTTTATTTTGTTCTTTAGTATTTAATTGGGCGGGATTCTCCTGAATTGGAGCATCCAACATTGGATTTACCTGTATTGGATTTTCCCGTATAGGTTTTTCCCGAACAGGCGCGGGCGTCTGTGCCGGTTCCTTCGGCTGCTCCAAAATGGTGTACTCGATGGAGCCAAGCTGCCCGTTCTCGTTGCGGACGCGCGCCCGGACGAGATAGCCGTGTGTCTCCAGCTCCCGGATCCCGCCGCTGATGCTGTCGATGCCGTCCTTGCAGATGCGGGCAAGCCCCTTCATGGTGTAGTCCCAGTCCTCCGGCAGCGACAGCATGAGGGACAGCAGCCCCTTCGCTTTCAGGGACAGCGACCTGTCCCGCAGGTGGTAGTTGGACATCACCGTGTAATCTCTGGTCTTTTCGATGCGGAAAACTGCCATATCCGGCGCCTCCTTTCTCTGGTTTTGAAAAGTGTTGATTTTGGCGCAAAAAAGCCCCTGTCCTGCCTCTCGGACGCTTTCCATGGGAAAACACCCACGCCGCCTTTCAAGCGGCGCTCTGAGAGGAAAAAACAGAGGTTTTCGCACCCTAATTGATACATTTTTCGGGTGGGTATAGGTACGGATATGAAAAAACACCATAGGGCGGCTGCCTATGGCGTGGGGACAGGAAAAGGGCGCTGATGTGAAAATCAGCGCCCTTCGTGCCTGTCAGTATGAGATTTTTTGACTTCGTACCGTGTTTTCCCTGCCTTTGAAAACATTGATTTTACTGACTTTCTTATGTTTTCTTATTAGGAGGCGAGGGACCGGCGGCTCCCTTTTTTATGAAGTGACGGATCCGTCACCCAAAAGTCACCGCTGTGTCACCTTGACAAAATAGAATGAGGGTGTAAAAAGCGAAAGGAGTATCCCGATATGGAGATTTTGAGAGTGGAAAACCTGACAAAGGTATATGGCAAGGGCGAGAACGAGGTGCGGGCGCTGGACGGCGTTTCCTTTTCGGTGGAGAAGGGAGCGTTTGTCGCCGTGATCGGCCCGTCCGGCTCGGGCAAATCCACCCTGCTTCACATTCTCGGCGGTGTGGATCGGCCTACGGGCGGCAAGGTATTTATGGACGGCAAGGATGTGTATGCGCAGAACGAGGAACAGCTTGCCATCTTCCGCCGCCGTCAGGTGGGACTGATCTATCAGTTTTACAATCTTATCCCCGTGCTCAATGTCACGGAAAACATCACTCTCCCTGTCCTGATGGATGGACAGAAGGTCAATCAAAATCGACTGGCTGAGCTGATGACCACTCTGAAGCTTACCGGCCGGGAGAACCACCTGCCGAACCAGCTCTCCGGCGGCCAGCAGCAGCGGGTGTCCATCGGTCGGGCGCTGATGAACGCGCCCGCTGTGGTGCTTGCCGATGAGCCCACCGGAAATCTTGACTCCAAAAGCAGCCGGGAGATCGTGGAACTGCTGAAGGTTTCCAACGAAAAATACGGGCAAACCCTTATTGTCATCACCCACGACGAGAGCATCGCCCTGCAGGCGGATCGCATCCTTTCCATTGAGGACGGGAAAATCACCAGAGATGAGGTGATCCGCAGATGAATGTTTTTAACAAGGTAACCTTAGAGAGCCTGAAGAAAAACAGAACGAGAACCATCGTCACGATCATCGGCATTATGCTCTCGGCGGCGATGATCTGCGCGTCCACGACCTTTGTCTCCAGTATGCAGAACTTCGTGCTACGTTGTGCGATCCACATCGACGGAGACTGGCACGGAGCGGTCTATGACGCCGCGTACAAGGACTATGAGGACATCCGCGATTCCGGCAAGGTTTCCTCCGCCGCCTATGCGCAGGTTCTGGGTTACGCGAAGATCGGCAGTGCCAACGAGTACAAGCCCTACCTGTATGTGCTTGGCGGCGACGCAGCGTCCGGATATTTTGAGACAATGCCCGTGCATCTCCTACTGGGAACGCTGCCGAAGGACTCCACGGAAATTATTCTGCCGGAGCACCTGACATCAAACGGCAAGGTGAATTATACGCTCGGCGACACCGTCACGCTTGAGGTGGGCGACAGGACGCTTGACGGCAAAAGACTGGGACAGGACACACCCGTATACACCTATGACAGCGAAACGCATACAGAGGTTATGAGCGGCGAAAGGCTCGAAAACACCGAACCAAGAACCTATACGGTGGTCGGTATCTATGAAAGGCCTACCTTTGAGGACTATTCCGCGCCCGGGTACACAGCGCTTACGGCAGCGGACACCAAATCCGCCGATCAGGCTCCGATTCATTGTTATTTCAGGCTGCACAAGCCCGCCGGGGTGTATGACTTCATGAAGGAAATGGGCTATACGCAAGAGTATCGCTATGCCTACAATACAAAGGTCCTGCTGTATTCCGGCACGGCTCCGTTCGATTCCTTCCTTACCGCGTTTTACAGTCTTGCCGCCATCATCATCGCGCTGATCGTGTTCGGCTCTGTATCGCTCATCTATAACGCATTCTCCATTTCTGTTTCGGAGCGGACAAGGCAATTCGGCCTGCTGTCCTCGGTAGGCGCCACAAAAAAGCAGCTTCGAGGAATGGTGCTGTTTGAGGCGCTGGCAGTCAGTGCCGTCGGCATTCCGCTGGGCATCCTGGTGGGCATCGGCGGTATCGGCATAACGCTGCTTCTGATCGGAGACAAATTCTCCTCCATCGTCCGTGCGGACATTCCCATGCGGCTCTGTGTTTCGTGGCAGGCTGTCGTCATTGCTGCGGTCATTGCACTGGTCACGGTTCTGATCTCGGCATGGATTCCCTCAAAAAGGGCAACCAGAGTTTCCGCCGTGGAGGCGATCCGCCAGAGCATGGACATCAAGGTAAGCGGCAAACCCGTCCGAACCTCAAAGCTTGCCTACAAGCTGTTCGGACTTCCCGGCGTCCTTGCCGGCAAGCACTATAAGCGCAACCGGAAAAAATACAGAACCACCGTCGTCAGCCTCTTTATGAGCATCGTCCTCTTTGTTTCGGCGGCGGCCTTCACCGACTACATGATGGAATCCGCCGAGGGAGGGCTGGCCTCCGATCAGTTCGACCTGATCTATGCGGCAAAGTCGGACGCTTCCTCCGCCATGACGCCCGATGCGCTTCTGGAGCTGCTTTTCTCCGAGCAGAATGTCACCGGCGGTACCTATACCAAGAAGCAGTTTTTGCAGGGCGATATCTCCCGCGAATATGTCACGGCAATATATGCCGACCGTTTTGCCGACTTCGGCATGGAGCGTGAGGACGCTACGCCGAAGGATCTTGGCATCTCCGGTTATCTGTACTTTGTTGCGGACACCGAGTTCAACAGGTTACTGGAAAAGTACAACCTGAAGGAAGCGGATTACTATGACCGAGACAAACCCTTGGGCATTGCCCTAGATCGCAACATTGAACTTGACCGCCGGCTTGAGAAGTATGTCACGCTGGACACGCTCAAGGGCGATGGGTGCGTGATCGAGGGACTTTACTATGTAGAGATCGACGGATATTACCGAAAAGACAGCCGGATCGATGAGAACGGCAATAAGGTCGTTCTCTATCAAAACAGAGACAACGAGAGCGACATCATTGAGCTACCCTATGAGGAATCCTTTGCAAAATACACGCTGCGGTCCGAAAAAACCATTGAGGAGGCTCCGTTCTTTGTCAGCCGCAGCACGCCGGTGGCCATCAATATGATCTATCCGTACAGTATGCTGGAGAGCGTGGTTCCCGAGGCGGCGCTGAATCAATTCCGTAATACAGAGTATTTTCTCACCTCGAGCGACCACGCCGCGAGCTTTGAAAATCTGGCGACCATGCTGACGGAAAACGGTCTCAGCAGCCGGCAGCTCTTCGACTACGCCGCAAACGCCGAGACAAACCGGAATATTGTGACCATTATCCGGGTATTCGCCTACGGCTTTATCGTGCTGATCTCCCTGATTGCCGCGGCCAATGTATTCAACACAATTTCCACGAATATCAGCCTGCGCCGCCGGGAATTTGCCATGCTGAAATCGGTGGGCATGACGCAGAAGGGCTTTCGCCGGATGATGAATTACGAGTGCCTGCTGTACGGCTTCAAGGCACTGCTTCTCGGTTTGCCGGTGTCCTGCGGCATTACATATCTCATCTACCGCGCAGTCACAACGGCCTATGAAACCTCCTTCCATCTGCCGTGGGCGGCCATCGGCATCGCCGTACTGAGCGTGTTTCTGGTCGTATTCGCCACCATGATGTATTCAATGAGCAAGGTAAAAAAGGACAATCCCATCGACGCCCTGAAAAATGAGAATCTGTAAGGAGGAAAAGAATATGCACAACAATGAAGCAACCGCACATGGGAAACTCAACTTGAAATCCCTGCTGATCTGCTGGCTGGTCATTCTCGGCGGATACCTTTTGATTCGGATGGTCTTTCTTGTATGTGGGCTGCAGCTGCACCTGACCTCTCAGGGAGCCTGCCTTGCGCTGCTGCCATACTGCTTCGGGGCGCTGTATCTGTGGAGGTGCTGCAAGAATCGGGAACCGCTGTTTTACGCGCTTGGCATTCTGTTCCCGGCTATTGTCGAGAAGCTGACGCTGTATTTCCTCGGAGCGTATCTGTGCGGGATCAGTCCGTTCCGTGTCACGGCGGTCATGGAGGCAATTGGAACGATCGAGCCGTATGCGGTGCTCTTTACCCGGATGCCCATGCGGTACGCAGTCAATCTGCTGTTCTTTAACTGGATATACACTCTTTGCGGCATCGCCTTCTCTGCACTCTGCTTTTTGGGCTTGTCCTTCTTTCAAAAGCGGGTGGGGGATGAACCATAGGCAAGATAGCCGCGTCCTCCCGTGGCCGCGCCAGCGCGGGGACGAGGACGCCGTATTCCTTGACGCT
>ENA-OZHQ01000086-OZHQ01000086.1-human-gut-metagenome-genome-assembly--contig:-NODE-86-length-22170-cov-5.877368_pt1 | contig 22170 bp, 21 predicted proteins | sample MGYA00244044_ERZ653682 | MGnify/ENA primary metagenome ERZ653682 (study PRJEB26926, sample SAMN06165288) | human gut metagenome | biome: ENVO:00009003; feature: ENVO:2100002; material: ENVO:00002003...
CGAGATACTGATCGGTCTCGTGGGCTCGGAGATGTGTATAAGAGACAGATGCAAAACCTATTGCAAAATATGGAATCAAATCCTGCCAAACCATTCCTATAGATGCTGTAAGCAAGACCAACGCCAAGATAGAGTGCATAAATGAGCGGTGTGGTTGTTGCTTTCCAAAGGCACAAATTGCTATAAATAAAATTGCACCTATTGCAATTCTTGCATAGCTACTGTCGCTTATAATCTGTTTAACAATTTCTGCATTCCAAATTTGTTCAGCCGCAAATACTGCAACAACAATTAATACCACCACTGCGATGATTCTATTTGCATATTTATGTGAACCAGATGTATCTACATCAATATCAGATATTAAAGCTCCCATACCTCCGATACCAACTGCAAGTATTACATCTTGAACTGTCTTTGGCTGAGTCAATATCAGGCTTGAGGCAACACCCACCGCAAAATGTGTTTTTCCTAACAACTTACAATTCCCTCCCTTTTTCGTTAAAATATGACTTTATTATACAAATTTTTCAATGCTTGTGCAATAGTAGTAAGAATATATTCTTCTTTAATAGAAAAACACCAATTTAAATTTGATTCTATAAAAATTAAAAATTTCACTCAAGCCTTTATTTTAACAGCGAAACATTTTATTTAATTTTGATTTATCAGTAGCAACTTTTCTTTCTTAGCGTATAATGTAGTATAACAAATGAAAGGAGAGAAACGAACAATGTGTGGTAACTTCTTAGGTAACAACAACAGCTGCTGCTGGATTATCATCCTTATCCTTTTGGTTAGTTGCTGTGGAAACGGTTGCGGTTGTGGCAATGACACTTCTAACAACAGCGGTTGCGGTTGTGGCTGCTAATTCTCCTTGTTAAGAAAATGGGGCTGTGAAGAAACGAAGTTTAAGACTTCATTCTTCGCAGCCCCTTTCAATTTTTGCAAAAATAAGGCAATTGTTTAAAAAGGGTATACTCTCCCTTACTCCAAACAGTATAATGCAACAAAACAATTTCTCTATATACCAGATAAGAACCTGCACTTAACAGGATAGCCCCAACAATATCTGTCAGCCAATGAACTCCTGCAACCGTTCTTCCGATTACCATAAAAAGGCTAAATGATGCTGTCACAAGTATAAGTATTTTTCGCAAAATTCCTTTCTTCATCCGCCTTTTCAGTTCAAATATTAAGGTCGGCATTACACTTAATACAAGGAGTGTCGTGGACGATGGATACGATGCTTCCATTCTTCCTTCGATAAAAATTGGTCTGTAATTAATCGGTATCATCTCAAAAATCAGATACTCCAAAATTACAATGACATAAAACACACCAAGCATTCGGATATCAAAATCGACTTTTAGGAGACTTCTTCTTTTTATCCACTGACATAATCCCAACAATCCAAAACCTATACACACAAATACCGCAACAAGACCAAGCCAGTCTGTAATTGTATAAATTTTCATATGAACACCTGTCAGGTTATGAAACCAGACATTGATTGTCGAAAAACCAATATTTGTTTCAGCTATTCCCTCCGGCTTCACATCAACCATCTGAATCAGGATTGTCCATAATACAAATCCCAATAAGAATATCACTCCACCACACATGTTTCTTCTTTCATTTTTCATAATTTCTGTTTATCCTTTCTCTTTGCTTGTTTTACTTATGAGCTAATCCTAAAAAGAATAAAAGAAACGCTCTGTAACATTGGCGATACGAATCGTCACACCCGCATATTTCCTTAAATCATAAGTCAATTCTGAACAATTCTACTCCCAGTACCGCATTATATCCCACAGCCGCAAACACACTGAACCGCTCAACAACACCAAAATATTCTTTCGGTACGATATTCATTCCAAGTGCACCAACCAGCATCATTCCCAGAGCAATTCCGCAAACACACCGAAGCTTCGATATTCTTTACTCTTTGCACTGGCGACTATAAGCATTACAAGCGAAACGATGGATAGCAGTACAACTAAAATCGTTGAAAAGATTTACATTTTCATTCTAAAATATCTGCCCAGGCAGCCTTTTCTTTTCCTTATATGGAAACTGCCTGTCAAATACCTCCGCTTCCTTTTCATCCACCAGATACCCCACTGGAGGTGCATACTCTCCTGTAATTCCATTAAGATATCCTGGTATCAGTTCTTTGCACAGAAAGAAAGATGCATCCTCGCCTTCCAGCAATCCATGATAGCGGATGCCAAACTCACTAGCCTGTCTGAATCCACTTTTTCCATAGAAATCAATATTTCCCTCAAAGCATAATGCACCACAACCAAGTTCTTTCGCTTTTTCCAACGAGTAGTCTAACAGAAGTTTTCCATATCCTTTTCTCTTTAGCTTTGGTGTAATACAGATCGGTCCCATGGTCATAATCGGAATACTTCTGTCATCATCCGCTGCGATTACAGCTTTCATGAACATATTCTGTCCAATCAGCTTTCCGTCTTTTAACATGACAAAATCCAGTTCCGGAACAAATGCCGGATCATTTCGAAGTTTGTGGAGTACATAATGCTCCAAGCATCCTGGACGATACACATTCCAGAAGCCTTCCCTTACCAGATTTTCTACCTCTCGATGCTCATTTTCTTTTTCCAATCGAATCATAATATTTTCTCTCATTTTCTTTTCTCTCCATTTCTTTTTGGTAGTGTAAAATAAAATCCACTATCCTAAATTCAAATCTTTTAGAATTAGCAGCTCTGCGTCTTTTGCGTCTGGCTCTTTAATTGTTCAGTTTCAAAGCAATATCATCGATGACATTTTCAAACCTGTCTTTTATCTGTCCTTTCTCCTCTGCACCATCATACAGGCTATAATAGAAAAACATAACCGAATAGAACATATCTGCCTTATTATCAGCATCTTTCATTCCCATGCCTACAAATAAATCTTTCACATATCCTGCCGGTCCTGCTACAAGGTACTGCTGATACAATGCCTGCATTTCTTCATTTCTGAACTGTTCCAATGTAAGCATCTTGCGGAAAGATGCGGCAAAATCATTCTCCGTCCAATACGCAAACATATCTTTGCTGTACTTTATAAAATTCTCCAACGAAACCTTATCATATTGATCCGGCATACTCTCTTTCTCATCGGCAGGCATATCATTTGATTCTGCCTGTTCGCCATCACCCTATTAAAAATGCAAATAAAAAGCAAAAAAAATTGCCGGAACTCACTTTTTGTGAATTCCGGTGTCTTGTTTGGCTGTTTTTTACAGTATCCTTTTATTGCAACATTCATAATATCAAAACGCAGGCAAAAATAGCTTTTGCCTGCGTTTTATTATTTATGATTTAAATACTAATCAAAATAATCAATTTGTCTTTTTACGTCTCATAACTGTGATGAATACAATAACTGTGATGAATACAAACGCTCCTATAAGTATTGCCGAAAGAACAGTTACAAAAAGTATTCTGTTTTCGCCGGTTCCGGGAACCTCAGTAGACTTTGAGTCGGATTTTTCATCTTTGTTTTTATCTTTGTATTCACCGCCCGTAAGCGAAACAGTAATCATCTGATCCTCTTTGACGTTTTCAAGAGTATACTCGCCTGTTTTCTTGTCGGCGGCAAGCTGCTTACCGTTTACCGTAAGCTTAGATATATTATTATACTTATCGGGATTTACTGTAAATTTGAAATCCTTGCCGTAGAATACCTCAAATGTGTTGTCATCAATTCTAACAGCGTGCGAAAGCTTTGAAACAATGTTCAGGCTGTTAGAAAGACTTGAGGATTTCTTAATGCTCTCTTGGTAAAGGACATCGCTTACAAAGCTCTTTACTGCGGTTTTGTTGCCCTCAACGGCAAATGTTACCTTAAGCGTTCTTCCCACACCTACGGATGTAAGAACTGGGAAACCGTCGTTTACCTCATCACTCGGAGAGGTTCTGAAATCATTTCCGAGCTTATCTGCTACATCTGTTTTCATTTCGGAAGCAGTACAAGCGTCGCCTACGCATCTTTGTCCGTTAGAATTTGTGTATGCGTATTCGCAGAGATCTTTATCATACCAGCAGTTTAAAACAGGTGCGGACGCTCGCAGATTGCTCCTGCCGTTATAAATCTGTCGAGGTTTTCGGTTTCTTTAACAACTCCCTCGTTGTAGCAGTCGAAAATCATATTCTTTTCAAACAGTGAGTTGCTTCCCGCAATACCGCCTACGCAATAAAGCATATTTCCGACAGGTCCAGAAATGCTTCCTCGATTATAGCAGCTGAAAATTAAACCTGAATTTAAGCCGGCAATACCTCCAACCTTGCTTTCATATACTTGTGTTGTGCCGGTTTGAGTTACTTCACCCGTAAAGTAGCACTTGTATATCATACCGCTGTTCAAACCGACAATACCGCCCATTACAGCGTCACTTTCGCTCTTAATAACTGCGTTTTCAACGCCTAAATCATATATTTCGGCGTCAACATCGGCAACTCCGAAAACGCCTGCGTATGCCTTATCGGTAATCTTAAAGTTTGAAATTACGTGTCCCCTACCGTTGAATTTACCGTTGAATTTGTGCGTTTCATCTCCGAGAGGAGTAATCTCTGCACCGTTGAAGTCAAGGTCACTGCCAAGCTCATAGTAAGCATCCTTATATTTGTCGTTAAAGTTATACAGATTTGTAGCCAAGTCCTCAAACTGCTTAATCGTTGAAATAATGTACGGCTTTTCCTTTGTTCCGTCTCCGGAGAAGGTTTCGTTAAAGTGATATTCAACCTTAAATGTTACATTTGAATCAGGCATTGTAAATGAATTGTTTTTAATTGTAACTTCGTTTCCGTTAGCGTCAAACGCTTTTATGCTTTCAATTTCTGCGTCATACTCTGAGCCGTTTTGAACGGTTGCAGGTGTAAGCGTAAATTCAACCGAAGTACCCTGTGCAGCCATTTCGGGGTTACAGCTTATTGTTCCGAATTCGCCCTCGTAGCCCCAGAAGCCGTACATATTCATAAGCTCACTGTTGTTATCAAGCACAGGCAGACCGTTTACAACGCTCTTGGTGCTTTTCCAGTGATAATCGTATTTCTTTGCGGTAAGAGTTTGGTTCATCGTTGCGGCAAATGCAGAGCATACCATTTTTTCCGCAGTGATGCGGCTTGCTTTTGTTTCGTTCTCTCCGTTTGAATAGCAATCGGTAACTTTCATTTGAGTTCCGCCGCATATCTCTTTAAAGCTCGGTTCGGCTTTAACACAATAAGCGTAACAGCCCTCTATCGTTCCGTTTCCTGCGCCTGCAATTGCTCCTTCGTTTTCAATATTCGCAGCAATCGGTTCGATAACGCCGCAGTTTCCGATAACGCCGTCGTTTACGGCTGCAACGGCACCGCAGTATTGGTACGCCAATTTAAAGCTAAAGTTTTCAAGCATAAGGTTTTTAATTGTACCCTTATTTGTGCCGAAAAGTCCTGCCGAAGCCTTGTTGCAGCTTAAATTTCTGATAAAGTGTCCTTTACCGTCAAACGTTCCCGTAAAAGGTGCTTCGTTTGAACCAATCGGCAAATAATCCGAGCCTGACATATCTATATCGTTTGCAAGAATATAGCTTGCGCTCATATATTTGTCCGAGGTCTGTAAAGAAACATATTCAAGCTCGCTTCTTTTTGAAACAACGTAAGGCTCGTCCTGCGTTCCCTCGCCGTCTTTAATTCCCGTAGATGTTTTTAAATAAATATACACAGGCTCGTCCGGCATTACAAAGTTGTAAGCTTAGTAGTGATAAAGCCGCCTGCCGCATTAACAGAAACATTTGCGGAAGACGATGGTATTATGCAAAACGATGAAATCAGCATAATAAACACAAGCACAAAGCTTACGCCACTCTTTAGTCCTTTTCTGACTGTAGAAACCATAATATTCCTCCTTTTAATTCTAAATTACGACAAATGCGAAATTTAGTATAATTTACAAGTTAATATCAACACATAAAGTAATAAAAATCAACGCTTTTTAGAATTAAACTGTAACAAAATAGGACTTAAACGTACAAAAAGTACGTTTAAGTCCTAAATCTTGATTATTTATATTAAATATCTTGAATGTCTATGGGTGCATTTGCCTCAAGCGACAGTTTAATTCCCTGCCGTTTGTAATTATCAATTATTTCATTTTTCGGGTTACCCAAACTATTGACATTGAGCCTCATTATTTTACGCTTATATCTATTTTGGCGGTTTTGTTCATCTACATTCTCTCCTTTAACTTCCGATTTATCGTTTACTTTAATTCTATATCCTTTTTAATATACTTACCACTTTTTATTCTTAAGTCCGTTATTTTTTCAGCATCTGATGGTATAGCCCAATATGAGCCTATCTTAACTGCTCCAGGAATTCTTCCTTCATTGCAAAGCACCTGAATTCTTCTAATGGATATTTCCCATTTTTCTGCCATCTGCCTTATTGATAGGTATTTCATACACATACTCCCATAAATGAAACAGTTAATATTCCCTTCATCGTATTCTTCAATTTTTCCAATCTGTTCGTTTAGGAACTCCTTCATTTCTGCCACCCTCTGTTTCAAGCCTTCTCGCTCAGCACTCTTTGTCATTAAATTCTGTTTTTGTTCCCTAAGCCGTCCTTCTGTAGATTTCTCCACATTTTGAGCAATAGCAAATGCTTGATAATGCATATTTAGAACTGTAGACTATTTTCTTTCTGTCTTTTCCACTATGAAGATTGGCTCGTCTTAATAGTTCTTCCTGAACCTTAGCATATAATTTCCTTGGAATAATTGCCTCATGTAAGTAGGTTTTTCGCAAAAGAAAAGAGGTGCCGCAATTTGCTAACACCTCAATTTTTTAGTATTCTACATCTTTTTAATCCACCGTATAACAAACTATATCCTTTCCGCTTTTACATTCACGCCTTTCTTTATTGCTTTTTTCAGTAAAAATACGATAAGATTCGGTTCTGCAAAGAATACTGTCAAAATGATTACAAATTTTTCAATCTTTCCGTCTCTAAGTCCTCAACTACAAAGTTGCCGTCATTGATTTCAGCCAGTCGCTCTTTTATACAAGAAATAAGTTTGAGCATTATATTTTTTTCTGCTTTTTCTTTTTCATGATTAAACCAGCAAGGTTCATTGTGAGAATCAAATTCATAATATGATGAAAACATATTTTCTACTTTATTGCATAAATCTTGTAATCTTGCATCGTTTGCAATAAATTCCGGTTCATCAATTATGCTGTCCTCATCATAAATCCAGAGTGGACTATGAATAAACTCATTCATTATTTTCACTGTAAACATTAACTATTTATCTCCCTTCATTTTCTTTGGATAAGCTGAAACTATGAATCCATTAGTACCAATTCCGGTAACTACATAATGCTTTCCTTCATAGTAATATATCCTCTCGAAGCATTCTCTGTTTCCTCTTTTTATCAAGCTATTCTTTACTATTTCTCCTTGAGAGATGACTTTATTTAAGTAATTAGGAATTTGTGCTTTTGAAACACCAAACGCTCGTTCAAAATCTTTTGCATGTCCAGATGTTCTTCCATTTCCGTTTACAATATGTTCAAGTCCAGCAGTTGAATTGCCTTTTTCTAACCACACAATCTGTCCTGCTTTGTCTTTGGTTATAAAAACAATATCTTCTTTGCTAAATTTTACGCCATTACTTTCAAGTTCCTTGATTAGCTTATTCGTTTCATTGCTTTTCATTCCATCGGTATTACCGAATCCACCATGAAATCCTGCTCCCATTAGGCACTCACCGCCTTTCGGCTTCTCATAAAGTCGCTGTCAAATTGCAGTACTTCAATGCCTTTTTGTTTGTATGGAGTGAATATCTTATCCGGTGCTACCCCATAAACAACAAGGGTACTTGGCTCTAATCTGTCAACCACATACTTTAATCCACTAACAAAGTAGTTGCGGTCAGACAACAGTTTTATGCAACCGTGCGAACCGACTGCTATTGTCCCATGCTTTTGAATACCTGCACAAGATAACTCATATGTACGTTCATCTCCAAATCGGATATTCGGGATAACCGTTACACCGTTTTCCTGCAGCCAATGACCGATTGCACGGCTACGATAAATATTCCACTGCTGCATTACAAGTGGCATATCCCGATATACGCTAAAATCTGGCGTGATTACGCCCCTAAAATTCTTTATAATTGGCAAATACTTATTCGGAGTAGTCCAAATTCTTTCAAAAGCAACATCATCTTCATAAAAATGTATCCAAGTATCAAAATCTGTACTTCTTATTGCTTTTGAAAATGCAATCAATTTCATCGGTTTTTGAGTTTCTCTTGCTAAGCAAGGAATTTCCAAATCGCTATCATATGTTGCATTTTTTACTAAAAATGCGTGAAAAACATCTTTGCACCCATTTCTGGTGCTATTCATTTTTGACAATATTATGCCCTCCTATCATTAGATTTTGTGATTTTTTTGAATTTTCTTGAACAAATATCAAAAGCACTTGAATTTTTCATGTGGATGTGGCATAATATTTTATACTTCAATAAAAGGATGCTCGCATCCGACATAAGTGCACTTTGTAGATTGTTCCAGCAATTTACAAAGTGCATTTTATTTTTGGGATAAAACACAATCAATATATCACCCGCCTTTCCTTTCATTTTTGTCCGTAATCAAAACCAACTATTACGCTCTTGCTGACGAATATATTCATCTTCAAAATCGTATGTATTGCGAACAGGACAAATTCTATTTAGAAAATCGGCATATTTTATGAGGATTATGTCATCAAATTCTTTTTCCGCTCTTGAACGCCATTCCACATTTGTTCTTGCCAATGTTTCTATCCTTTTATCTGCCGCCTGAGCTGAAACACCAAAGTTGGTTTGCAAGAAAAATCGGTTTATTCTTGCCCCTCTGTTTTGGCACTCTCTAAGTATCTGTTCAGGCATAAGCAACTGTGCTGCAAAATAATTAGTTTCAACTTCATACCGATGGTATGTGTCCTCATCTTTTTTAGAAAAATCATGACCGTTAATCTCATGTCCTAATTCGTGCAGTATTGAAAAACGGTTATGTGTATCCGGCTTTGTTTCATCATAAAATATGATTTTCTTTCCCTGAAAACTCATTATAATAGCCGATTCACTTCCAAATGCTGTGATGTCCACACCGTATTTTCTTGCTTTCTTAAAAGAACGACATACAATCGGTGTTTGTTCCTTTACTAAATCTTTCGGCGAAAACGGAAATGTTTGAATTGCCGATGATTTTACTAATATTTCATTAGCCTTTGAATATGCTCTTGAAAAATCTGGTTTTTTACTATTCGGCAATCTCATCACTCCTCGTCATCATCAAAAATATCATCAAATGCTGCTTTTAATATATTCTCGGCTTTTTTTAGTTGGTCTGAATCCAACTTGCCAAGATTGCGTTGTAAATATTGTAGTTCTCCACGTGGTACTTCTGAGACAGATTCAGATGTACCAAGCAGATAATCTGTGGTAGTTTCTAAAGCTTTCGCTATTCTGGTTAATACATCACTGCGAGGCATCCTGTCTCCTTTTACATAGTAAGACATTGCGGATTCAGTAACTCCAGCCTTCTGTGCCAATTCTTTTTGGTTAATTCTATTTTGCTTCATTAATGCGATAAGTCTTTCACTAAAAACTGACATATTATCAACCGTCCTTTCGTTTCCTCTTTTTCTTATTATACTCAAAATTATAAGTTTGTCAAGTTTGTTTTCACTATATCTTGTTTTCCACTTCTATTTTCAAACAAGATAATGTATTTATACGCTTATCGCTTCAACATAATTATAATTTTAATCAAGATAACTTGCAATAGTGTTTTTAGAAAAAGAAATGAGGTGTCGCAAATTGCTAACACCTCAAAATTTCTTTGCTTGCACTAAAATCATTAACTCCAATGGCTTACTATTTTTTTCTATTCTCATCTTTTCTTATACAATACAAGTTCCAGATTTTTACCGTCTTCTTCATAAGTGCAAATAAGAATAAAATCCATATCTGCAACAATGCCAAAACATCTATCGCCGCCGTATTCACATTCAAGCTGATTGCCCAGATATGTCTTTGCGTCATTCAAAAACTTAACCGCTTGTCCATTCGGAAGCTGGTACTCAAGATTTACATACTTTCCGACAAGTGCATTCAGTTTTTCCACCTTTGGCATTCCGTCAACATTCAATTCGTTAATCTCATTGATTAACTTTTTCTTGAATTCTTCAAACTGACCGTTATCACTAAGCTCATCATATTTCTTCCAGTAATCCAAAGTAGGAAGCAGCTCTTTCATATAAGAACGGGCTTGTTCCTCCGTGAAATTCTCGCTTACCATATTCTTAACACAAACTTCAATCAAATCGTCCATATCATTGTAAGTATATGTTCCATCGGCATAACACCACTTACAATACTCCTCGTTGAAAGAACCATCGTGATTGTGTCCGATAATATCATCATCTTCAAGCGGCATTCCGCAACATTGACAAATAAGCTTTCTCGGCGAGCCTAAAAGTGTATTTATGGAAACATCGAATACTTTTGACAGCAATTTCAATGTTTCCGTATTCGGAACTGTTTCTCCGTTTTCCCAACGTGAAACTGCCTGACGACTTACAAAAACTTTTTCCGCAAGCTCAGCCTGCGACATTCCCTTTTGAGTACGAAGTTCAAGTATAACCTGTTTTGTATCCATTATGCAGTACCTCCCTTACACCTTTATTATAGTCTCACGCATTATCTAAAGCAAGCAACTCGCAGTTGCTGTCCTTATTACTCGGCTTTTTCGTTCACGGCTACCCAAATTTCACAACGATAGTTTGGGGCGGTTGTATCCGCAGACGGATAAACTTCAAACTTCACGCCCTCGGCATATACATACTGCGAGCTTTGCGGAAAGATTCTGCCGTTTCTTGACATCGTATGCTTTGGAGTGTTAGATTTCCTGTTCTTTGTTTTCTTTTTGCTGAATACCCTCATCGGCTTGTGCAATCATCTGTCTGTACTGTTCTTTCACACTCTCAGGTGCAAGTATCTGCACCTTGCCATTAAAACCAAACACCCAACCGAAAAAGGTAGGGGGCTGGCTGATACTTCGGTCTGTACTCTGAAAGATGTCATATCATCCCATTCCTGAGTATTTTCCTTATAAGTTTCGTATTTAATCTCTTGTTTATAAGGGTTACTGATTGCTTTAATTTTGGTCATATGTACATTTTCCTTCTAAGCACTCGGATATATGGATTAGTTTTATTAGATATGATACCTGTTCCTCTGTATTTAAATCGTCATAAAACATATTTGCATTTACACCTCTCATTTACTGTGCATACTTCTTGAAATTCTCTGCCTGCTCAAGAACTTCCTTGTAAACATCATCAATGGTTACTGGCGGATAGCCGAACTCATCAAGCAGCAATATCAAATCCACTTGCAAGTTTGCCTTAATATCATCACGGGCAGACCAATCGGTATAGCGTGACTTATCATCAACAATCAGCTTTATCCTCTTGGATAATTCAATCATTTTATCGTCCGGATATTCAAACTCAAACTTCTTGGAAACTGCTTTCAAAATATCATAAAAAGCTTTTTCCTCATAATCTATTCCCATATTCTTGAAGGAGTTTTTTTCTGTTTTCAGTTCAGACAACAACTGTGCAAGCTGCTCCGCAACATCATCAAGGACTTCGTTGGCATACGCTTCATCACGACGACGGTTATTATACTCATCAACAACCTTTTTGAGTCTGTCTGCAAATTCTACACCCATAATTTTATTAACTTTCTTAAACTCGTCAATCGCCTGAGAAAGAAGTCTTTGAAGTATCTTAATTTTCGTATTCGGCAACTGAATAGCATTTATCTTATCCATATACTCATCGCTGAAAATATCCACCGATATATGCTTTCCGGTTTCAAATAATTCCTCAATGCCATCAGACTGAATTGCACCCTCAAGCATTTTACGGACACGAGCGTTCATCTGCTCAATATCCGGTGCATCGCCTTTTGTCAACTTGAAAAGGATAGAACGGACAGCACAATAAAAATGGATATAATCTTTATCTTCATCAGAGAATTTCTCACTTGAACTACAAAGGTTAAATGCCTGTTTCATTCTCTTGACTGCTGCCATAAATCTTCTTTCCAGTTCTTCAGACAACTGCACATACTCAACCGCACGGTTCAGGCAGGCAAGCTGTTCGGCAGGCGAACCATTGAAGAAATCACTGCTGTTAAAGTTATGGAACATCTGACCAAGAACTTCTAACTGGTCTTTTACAATCGTGATCGACTGCTCCACACCTTCAAATTCTTCGCTCTCAAAATTCGTATATTTCTTGAGGGCGGTATTCATATTTTTCTTAATACCTATGTAGTCAACAATTAAACCTTTATCTTTGCCCTCGCATACACGATTTACACGGGAAATCGTCTGAATAAGGGTATGTTGCTGAATAGGCTTATCAATATAAATCGTATCAAGTTCCGGTACATCAAAACCAGTCAGCCACATATCTACAACAATGGCAATCTTAAAGTTTGATTTCGGATTTTTGAACTGACAGTCAAATTCTTTCCTATCCTCTTTTGTGCCAAGCATATCAAATAGGTCTTTTTCATCATCTTTATTACGAGTCATAACCAACTTGATTTTTTCCATTGGCTTCAACTCTTTTTTATCTTTCTCACTCAGAACAACACCATCATCACAAATCTTCTTTTCTGTCCATTTCGGTCTGAGTTCCTTTACTATCTTATAGAAATCGTATGCTATATTTCGGTTGGAACATACAAACATTGCTTTGCCTGCTACAGTTGCACCTTCTGCCACACGGGTTTCATAATGTTTGATAAAGTCCTCCGCAACAGCACGAAGTCTATCAGGGTCGCCAATAATAACTTCCATTTTGGCAACTGCTTTTTGACTTTCTTCTACTTGATGTTCATTTGCTCCCTCAAGCTCACACTGTGCATAATATTCTTCAATCTGTCTTACCTTGTCCTGATTAAGCATAACCTTAGCTGCACGACCATCGTAAACAAGATTAACTGTAATACCGTCCTTAACAGCTTCTGTCATTGTATATGCGTCTACAACACCGCCAAAGACTTCGATTGTTCCATCGACAGGAGTTCCGGTAAATCCAACATAAGTTGCATTTGGTAAAGAGTCGTGCAGATACTTGGCAAAGCCATAGGTTTTCTAAACACCTGACTCTGTAATCTTAACCTTTTGGTCGAGATTGATTTGGCTTCTATGTGCTTCATCAGAAATACAAATAACATTTGTTCTGTCTGTAAGAAGCTGCAAATCCTCTGTAAATTTCTGAATGGTAGTCAGATAAACACCGCCACTCTCTCGTCCCTGAAGCTCCTCACGAAGTTTCTCACGGGACTCAATGCTTACAACAGTTTCATCTCCGATATATTTTTTTGAACCGACAAACTGCTTGGAAAGCTGGTCGTCAAGGTCTGTTCTGTCTGTAATAATAAGAATAGTCGGGGAAGAAAAGTATTTGCTTTTCATCAGCATACGGGTAAGGAAAAGCATTGTATAACTCTTGCCGCACCCTGTCGCTCCGAAGTATGTACCACCTTTACCATCTCCTTCAGGGCGAAGATGAGCCTTGATATTCTCATACAATTTATTTGCCGCAAAGAACTGTGGATAACGGCACACTATCTTCAAATCCTTATCTGAGTTATCCGGAAAATAAATAAAATCTTTGATAACTTCAAGTAAGCGGTCTTTTCGGAAAAGTCCCTTTATCATTGTTACAAGAGAATTGATCCCGTCCAGCTCTTTATCATCTGAATTTATCTTCCTCCACGCATAAAAGAAATCATACGGGCTGAAGAAAGAACCATATTTATTATTTGCTCCGTCACTGATAACAACAAACGCATTGTATTTGAAAATCTCCGGAATATCTCTGCGGTAACGGATTGTAAGCTGCTTATATGCGTCCATTATGGTCGTATTCTCTTGTACCGCACTCTTAAATTCAAGAACAACAACAGGAATACCATTTACAAACACAATGCCATCAGGAATACGCAACTGATTATTTACGCCTTCAATTTCAAACTGATTAACCACCTTGAAAATATTGTTTTCGGGAGTGTCGAAATCAATAAGTTCAATATAGAGGTCTTTCTGCGTTCTGTCCTCACGATTAAGAATAAAGCCATCGCAGAGCAACTTAAATACAGCTTTGTTTGCTTCATAAATCGTACCAGAAATATTACGCAGCATTAGAATGACACTATCCACCTCACTCGGTGTGATACCGTCTTTCGCATAGCGATTATAGAGGTATTGCTTCAGGTCGTCCATAAGCAGAACCTCTGTCCTTTCTCTATGTATCTGGTCGCCGCTGACATAGGTATATCCCTCGTCTTTGAACAACTCCATTATTGACATTTCCAATGCGTGTTCATTAAAATTTGCCATTGCGTTCACTCCTTTTTATCAGCATATATCTCTTTCAATATTTGCTTATGTCGCTGTTCCATTTCATAATCCTGATATTTCAGTCCCAATTTGGCAAGCATTAGAGTTCCTTCCATATCATCTATATTTCCATAACTTACTGCACGACTTACTCCAGTCAATGCCCCAAGTATTAGCCTGGTGCAATCAAGAGCAAAATCTATCAACTCTTGAATATCAGGATATGTTACTGGATTTTTATCCCATACGTTTTCTTCTGCTAAAATATGTTTCTCGTCATTATGAGCATATATTTTATTTCTTTGAACACGAATATTCGCTTGTTTCTTGCTAAGAGAGCAAAAACGCTTTTGATACAATCCTAAAAATTCTGAAAATGTCAGATTAACCCGTACTGGTACTTTTTCAAAATCAGGTGTATCAAACAATTTTAGAATTTCTCTTTGGCTTTTCACTTCATTTTCATAGAAACATTCTTCCGTTGGTTTCAAATGATGCTGATATGGCACTGGGAAAGAACATTCTCTACCAACTTCCTTAATTTTTCTATATTCTGGAAATAAGTCCAAATTATCTCTGCAATACTTTAAGAGCAAACCAACTGAAACAACATCTTTTGTATTATCATACAATTTTGCAATTTCCATAAAACAAGCCTTTTGCAACGCCCCATATACTACTTGATAAAAGGCAGGAGAAAGATTCATTTCATCGTTATACTTCTTGCTCATTTCTCTATACTGCATCATAATTGCATAATACGCATTGGCGTCAAATGCACTTTGATATAAGTCCTCTGCAAGTTTGATTAACTTTTCTTTATCCATTTTTCACACTCCTTGCAGTAAATGATAATTTAGCGGCTTAATTCTGTAAAGTTAAGCGCTGAAGAAGCGTATCACTTAACTTATGACATACATCAATATCTGCTTCATTTTGATATATTAACTCTGTAAGCTGAGTTGAAATTTTATCAAAACTATCCAGTAATTCCTTTGGTGGAATGGCAATATCATATTCAATCACTTGTGATACTTTGATACTTGCCTGAACAGAGCCAATTTCGTATGCAGCTAGTTCATGTTGCTTCCGAAGAAGATATTGATACAAATACATTGGAAGATTGTTGTCGTAGCATCTAAAAGCAACAATATTTTGAGCGATAGAACCTTTATCGCCCCAAAAAAGTTTTAGCTCTGCCAAACTTCCAACTGTACTCATTAGAATATCCTTTTGCTTTGGGTGTCCGCTTCTAAACCAAGAGTTATATATTTCTTCTGTAACAAACTTAGAACAATTGCGATAAGTAGCAATTCTGCCGTCTGTACGTAAAGAAGCAATTTCAATCAACGGATAAGGGGTTTCTATGTTGTTGTTTGGTGGTGTTTTCCCTCTATTATCAATAGTTTCTGTTAATTCATAAAGTTTTTTATTGCAAAAAGATATTGTATTATCTTCAATAAACATTTTTTTGAATATAGCAGTCAATGTTGCTTCTAAATTATCATTTATCTTCTGCTTTAAAGCAATTCTTTCTGTAATTGCCTTATAACTGTTCACTATTTCAAGCTGGTTTTCAATAGGCGGAATAGGCAATTCCAGTCTGCAAATATCATCCCAAGTAATCCCACCACGAACACTTCCGTCAGTATGTAACCAACAAATACGGTCAAATTCCGGTCTGCGAAACCACATCATCAGATAATCTTCATTCAAAATGCTGTTATCTATTACCTCAAACATAAAATAAGCCGGAGAAACAATAGCAGGTTCTTCTTCATCATACAATGCAACCGGAAGTCGTTCATCACGACCAACGTGCATTGGATTACACGCAAACTTTCCTTTTGTTATCAGTTTATATTTACTCAAATCCGTACCAATGACATTTGCAACCGACGGCATAAAGAACTTGTCTATGTTAATTCCCAAAACTCTGTCTGTTATGCTTTCTCTGTTCCGAGTATCAATCAGTCGGATATGGTTTCCTAAAATATCATAATTCGATTTCATATCCCAACTCCTTAAATATAGCAAGCAAATCTGATTTGGATTTTTCCTCTTGAACAAGAAGTTCTTTGAGTTCTCCCTGCAATGACTTCATTTTTGTATCAAAGTCGATATTCTCATCACGATTGACAAACTCAATATATCTGCTCGGTACAAGAGTAAATCCTTTTTCCTTTACTTCTTCAAAAGAAGCAGAATAGCAAAACTCCGGCACATTCTCATAAGTTTCCTCATAGCCTTCCTGCTGCCAGTTATGATATACACTTGTAACTTTGGCTCTATCTTCCTCTGTCAATTCAATGTACTTCTTCTCATAAGGACTGCCCATCTGTCGTAAATCCATAAAGAGTATTTCATCTTCTCGGTCACGATAGCGTTTGAGCTTTCCGTTCTGTTCCACGACACGAGCCTTTTTATTCTTATTGAGTACCCAAAGGGTAACGCTGATGTCAGTTGTGTAGAAAAGGTTTCTCGGAAGAATAATAATCGCTTCTACCAAATGATTTTCTATAAGCTGCTGTCTGATTTTCAGCTCTGTACCGTCATCAGATAATGCACCATTGGCAAGCAGGAAACCTGCCACACCGTTTTGTGAAAGTTTGGAAACAATATTCAGTATCCAACCATAGTTTGCATTGCTTGTCGGCGGGACTTCATAGCCGTTCCAACGAGGGTCGTCTACAAGCTCATTTTCGGCTCTCCACTGCTTCTGATTGAAAGGCGGGTTTGCCATAATGAAATCTGCTTTAAGGTCTTTGTGTTGGTCATTGGTAAATGTATTAGCTGCCATCTCTCCAAGATTTGCAGAAATACCACGGATAGCTAAGTTCATTTTTGCCAGTTTGAAAGTGGTATTTGTGTATTCCTGACCGTAAATAGACACTTTCTTTTTATTACCGCTATGTGCTTCTACGAACCTGATGGACTGCACAAACATACCGCCCGAACCGCAACAAGGGTCATAAAGTATTCCATCGTAAGGCTCAAGCATTTCGGCAATCAGGTTTACAATACACTTTGGTGTGTAGAACTCTCCTTTACCTTTTCCTTCTGCAAGAGCGAACTTACTAAGAAAATACTCATATACACGACCTATAATGTCGTTCTCTTTATCATCTGTATTGATACGATTGATTTCATCAAGCAAAGAAGCCAACTTTGCCGTATCAATATGTAAACGGGAGTAATAGTTATCCGGCAAAGCACCTTTCAGTGACGGGTTGTTCTTTTCAATCGTATAAAGTGCCGTATCTATCTTCAGGGCAATATCGTCCTGCTTTGCATTTTCAATAATATACTTCCAACGGCTTTCTTCAGGAAGATAGAATACATTTTCCTGAGTATAAAATGGCTTCATATCCGCATACTTTTCGCCGTGCGTAGCAATAATTTTATTACGGCATTCCTCAAACTTGTCACTGGCAAATTTGAGGAAAAATAAGCTCAGGACAACATGCTTATACTCCGCAGGCTCAACAGAACCTCTCAGTTTATCAGCACTTTTCCAAAGTGCTTCTTCCATTGATATTTCTTTCTTTGGTTTAGCAGCCCTTGCCATCTATAATTACCTCCGTGTTTTAATCTTCATCTAAAATGACTTCGCATATATCTCCGATGTCACAGTGAAATACCTGACATATCCTCATCAGTACTTCAAGAGATACTGGCTCATTCTTATTTATCTTCGTTGCAGCATATGATGTAATTTCGGCTGCACGCATTAAATCCTGTCTTTTCATTTGATTATCAATCATCAATTTTTGCAATTTATTATAGCTAATTCTCATCTGTAACACTACTTGTTTGTGTATTCCGTTTTTGTTACAGTCACTCATTTTACATTATACTGTGAATTATCAGCAAATTCAAGATACAGACAAGATATTTGCCTTTATGCCTAACAAGGTGTCGTTATTTTGTGACACCTTGTTGTTTTTCGTAATCAAATGTAATTTTCATACATTAGCCTATGCACAGCTTCTTTGAAATTTGATTTTGTAATCTTAACTTCATTGTTTCCACTCAGTACTTCTACACGAGGATATCCTTCGTGATTTTTCATTTCTGCAATAACACTACTACTATCATTTTTACCAGTGCTGCTATGTGGTACTGCTCCAAAAATAATAACTCTATAATCAGGATTATATCGAAGTTTTTTGTAAGGATATGTCTTTGCTTTGTTGTAATCTAAGCAAAACTCAAAGCGATTTTTGTCTAATCCAAAGGATTTTATAATACCGCTTAAGATGTTTTCTTTTACCTCTGAAGCACCAACAACCACGATTTTTCCATCTCTATCTGTTTCATAAGATGACTGATTTGACAGGAGATTTTCTAATCCCCAACTCTTGAGTAAAGATTCCAACTCTCCTGTACGATTAGCCAGTGTAATTTTTGCGGTTATTTCTTCAATAATTTCCTCTAATTCTTCGTAATTCAGCAAGATTACACCTCCTCATCGTAAAGGTGTTTCATCTTCGCAATCCCTTTTTCAAGTTTTCTTTTTAATAAGATTATCTCGTCCATAGCAGCCGCATATTTATTTGCTATAACAATTTGTTCTTCCATAGGAGGAGCAGGTATAACAAGGCTCTTCAATTTACTTAAAGATATAGTTGGCAATACGCTTCCTGTGGATATACTTCTAAACAACGATACTCCAGTTTCGCTTGCAAAAAATGCCTGTACATAAAAAGGATTGATTTTTGTCTCATCTACTTCTATGATAAACAAATTTCCCGTTGCCAGTAATTCCGTGTTTTCCTCAATTTGTACAACCGCAGTCTTGACTTCTGGCATACCTGTCTTTGTAAGAATTATAGAATTGTTCTTTACGCAAAACTTCTTGAGATTTTCTGGAATTTCCCTCAAGTACTGTTCATCATCTGTCGAAATAATTCCGTCATTGATATTTGCCAGTGTCAAATATTTATAGGGTGTAGCCTCGTTCGCTTTTATCTCATCCAGTTCCGCTGCCTTTATCTGTGCACCTCTTGTTATTTGTTTTGTAACAGCGCCAAGTTCTAATCCATTTTCTATTTTCGGAACTACTTCAAGGTAACGAGTTGCGTTCAGTACATATTCGTTATTGGCAAATTCCTCAATAGTTTTTGTAATTGATTTTTCTCCATCATTTTGTAATAATTCAATGATTTTGGATACACAATCATCAGTTAAAACATTATTTCTTCGTTCTCTAACGCAAATTTCACGTGCATCTACCATTTTAATTTTCTTATTGTTTTTACTGAATACAATAAGTGTGGTTGGAATAGCAAATCCATTGAATAATTTGGCAGGAAGTGAAATAACCGCTTCAACGTAACCATTCTCAATGAAAAATTTACGAATTTTTTTATCTGACGAATTCCAAGTTGCTCCATTTGTCATAATAGCAACCGCTTTTCCGCTTTCTTTCATTTGGTCAATAATCGTCGCATTAAATATCCAATCTGACGATGCTCGTTGAATTACATCAATCGGAATATCAAATGCCTTGCATATATTCCCCTTGTATTCATCCATTGATGGATTTTTGACCATAAAAGGATAATTCGCAAATAATTTATCAAATTTTTTTCCGTTTCTATATTCAAGCGCATCATTAAGAATAAGCGAAATATTTTCATCCATTAGTGCTGCTCTAATCTGTGCTATTTCATTTGCAGTATAATTTAGTTCAACACCAAAATAATTAAACTTTTCTTGATATAAGAATGTTTCAGTAAAAAAGTTCCCTTTCCCTGAGCAGAGTTCCAAAACACTATCATTTTTCTGGACATCTAAAATAGTATCTGCCAATTTAATGATTCCATCTGGCGTAGAGCAATCGCTTGATTTTGTGTCTTCCAAATCGTTGTTAAAGAGAATATAAGATAACAATTCATCCGCAGAATATTTATTCTTTAATGATGTTATTACTCCCCATATATTAGCCAAATTCTTATTAACAATGTTTTTTAAATCTTCTGGCATTACACTGTTTTGAAAAAACTCCTCTAAACTGTCTATACACACATTTTCATCCAGTGCCGCTCTGTAAAGGACATAACTCACAACAACGCTTTTCAGTTGAAACTTATCAGTCGTTTCCCTGCCTCTTAATTCCTCTGCCACGGAATAGGCAATCTTAGAAGTATTGATTTCCTTTAATTTGTTTAAATAATTCTTTTCCAATTCTATTACCTCCGTATTAGGTTTATAATAACCTTTATCGTAAGGTTATTATAAACCTATATTTCTTAAATGTTAACAATTATTTTAAGGTTTTTTATAACCTTGCGCAACACTTCTATTATGTACCTGATGGCTACTCAACTGAGCAGCCATCTTTTCGATTTTCCAGACACCGTCTGGAATTTTTAATATGCTGGAATACCGTATCCATAGATATTGCTGCTTCCGACTGTGTACTGTCTTTGCTTGCAGGCGTCGCCTGAGTTGCCCTCTACGGTATAAACTGTGCCATTCTCACACTTCTCTACGATACCAACGTGGTCTGTTGTACCGTCGCCTTCCCAATCAAAGAAAATAATATCTCCAGTCTTTGGTTCATATGTGCGGTCTTGCCATTTTCCATTTGACTTAAACCAGTTTGCACCATCCACGCAACCTGCAAATTTCGGAACAAGTCCGCTTTCAATATACCCGCATTGGTCAGCACACCAAGATACGAAGCAGGCACAGACTGTTAAAGCCGTACCAACTCCAGTAAGGTTGTCCGCCCTGATTGCCTAGCTGTGTCAAGGCAACCTCAACAATCGCCTGATTACCTCCGGCAGTAAAGGCTCGTCCATACGGATAGTGCCTCAAAACGTGAGCGACATACTGCGTATCTCCATAACTGCTCCACCCAAGTCTGGAAGCCTGCATTGTCGAAAATTCTACTGCATTGGCATAGGAATATCCACCGTAATTTGTTTTTGCCCAAGAGATATATCCATTACCGAAGTTGTAGCCTTGTAGGGCAAGTTTGATATGCTCCATATCTATCGGACTTTCCACTTCTGCCGAAGTAAGAGCCGCTTTCAATTACTGAACTCCACACTGGATAGAATACTCCGGGTCTTTAATTCCATTTGGTTCATGCGGATACTTCGTATTGAAACTTCCTTCTGTTGCCTGCATAGGGTCAAGTCCTCTGCCGCCACTTTCCTGCATCATAACCGCCTTGATAAGTTCTACATACTCAGGAATGCCGTACTCTTTAGCATACTTCTGTATGATAGGTTCATAGGCTTCTACCTCTGCACTTACTGGAGTATAGGTATTACTGTCACTCCCTCCTCCTAACATTGCTACGGCAGCACCAAACAGCACGACAATCATAATAATCAGAACCGCTATCCAACCACCTGCTGCGATTGCTGCTACAAGTGCTTTTGTCCCTTCAATAATCGCTTTGACTGTCGCAACAGTAGCTTTCGCTGTGGCTTTGACGGTATCTGCTGTGGATTTCGCCGCTTTCTTTGCCGTCCGAGCCGCTTTCTGTGTTGCTTTGGCTGTTGTTTTTGCTGTTTTCTGTGCTATAATGGCAGCTTCTTTTGTGGTCTTAATAGAAGTCTTTGCCGTTTGTTCTGCGGTCTTGACCAACCTCTGAACAGTATTGGTTGCACCTTTCGATACGGTCTTGACTCTGTCTCTTATACACATCTGACGCTGCCGACGATCTTACGCGT
>ENA-OZHQ01000098-OZHQ01000098.1-human-gut-metagenome-genome-assembly--contig:-NODE-98-length-21293-cov-7.926971_pt1 | contig 21293 bp, 24 predicted proteins | sample MGYA00244044_ERZ653682 | MGnify/ENA primary metagenome ERZ653682 (study PRJEB26926, sample SAMN06165288) | human gut metagenome | biome: ENVO:00009003; feature: ENVO:2100002; material: ENVO:00002003...
GTTCTGAATGATTTAGGCATATTAGTGACTAAAACCTTAGCGGCCTAAAAGTGGATTGTCGTTATTTTTGTCTGCTATGGGTCGAGATAACCCATAGCAGACAAAAGTTGCCAAAAGGGGCACAGTAAATTGCCGAAAAGGGCACAGCGAAACGTCCCTGGAATCAGCTGTTACGATAAAAACAGGGGAGGGGTAACTCCGCGGACACGGCCTAGCGCGCTGCCATCCAGTGCCGATTCTGCCATACTCGCAATTCGGCGAGGATGAGGAGTATGAATTGATCGGGGCTTATAGGACAAAATGTGTGTCTGCTTTAGGGGCATCGACCTGCGCAAATGCCCCTAAAGCAGACACACATTTTGTCCTATAAGCCCCAAGGATGACGATTCCAATACGGACGACACCAAAATCGGCATCGACGGCTCCATGGATGATTCGGATTCCAAATAGGCCTTGTTAGTTGAGCTACTTCTTTGCCGGTGTCGTATACGCGACCGCTATACCCGCGGCAATTGCCATGAGGCAGCTCGCGATGAATCCGAACTCATACTTCAAAACGTTTGTTGCGGTCAGGGCGATAATCAACACTGTCAGAATTTGCAGAACTATCGTTATTGCGAAGAGATTTATTCCTTGTTTGGCCGAAGTCGCTGAATGAGTCTGGCTTCGTTGATTCAGGTTGAAGCAGACAACAAAAGCGACCAGTTCGCTTGATAGGGGGCCGACTACATAGAAAAAGATTGCGTCAATGAAGCCTATAGTGTTGTAAGTGTTGTAAGTTGTTTCGCCGGAAAACACAGCGTATAAAGCATATCCAAATCTTGGGTGATTCACGTATGAGTAGGAGAAGACCAAGAGCGTTACCAGTGCTACTGCCATAAGTACATTCAAGACGATTCTTCTACCGCTCATCGGTCACTCCTTTCGAGTGTTGATACAAATATATTAATATAATAACAGTTTTATCCAATAGGATTGGAGGAGTCATGGCAGTAAAATCCGTTATTCGTAAGTTAATGTTATTTTCAGCATCAACTGTCCTTTTATCAGCTTTTTTGGCTGTGACTCCATCTTTTGGTTTGACAGTAAATCACGATGTGTCTATCACCGCGTCTTACGCAGAAGTTTCGTTGTTTGATGAAATCTCTTTAGCAAGGCGTGCCATGCAAGAAGACGTCCTTGATACGTATTATTCGTTCTATTGTTTTAATAACGTTGCGCATAATATTCCCTTAAAGGATCCAACTTATAAGCGACTAACTTTCAAGAATAGCTACAGCCGTATTTATCCGGATACATGTCGAACAAGTTTTGTTTATACTTGCCCCACGTGCAAGGGTGACGGGCTTATGAAAGTATTTCAGTGCAACTACCAAACGCGTTGATTCGATTGTGGGTGGCTTATATGCATAGCATGAAGTTCAAAGCAATTCTAGGTTCTTTCTTCCTTTTTGTTTGTTTGTGTTTTCCGACTGCTGGCTTTGCGGACGGGATTGTCTGCAATATGAGAAACGATGTTCAGCCGGTTGCTTCTCTATCTAATGATCTCTCATATGCTTCTGGCACCGCTGCTCGCCGTGCGAACAGCGAAAGGGTCTTGAATGTATATTGGACTTTTACGGGACTATTGAATGGTCGAGAAGTGAAAGATCGAATTGTATATAGGGATTACAAGTCGCTATCTTTTCCTAATTCCTATAGTACTCTAGCGCCAACTTGGGTTAATACTCGCGCCACCGGTTCTAACGGTGAATATTTTTCTCAGGTTCAAGCTACTGGGGTTGGATCCGTAGAAACATGGCGTTGCAACTATCAAATTAGATAATTTGATATAAACGTCACATCTAAATAACGTGCACTTTCGCTGGAGGGTCGCTGTTTGGCGGCCCTCTTTTTTGCACAGGCGCGGTGGGATGGTAATATCGGGCGGGAGTCAGCCGCTCTGATAGAATCGTCCTTGCTGTCGGCAGCCCTCGTGCCGGGCAGAGCCCTCCATTTGATGGGAGGTGATGCCCATGACCGATTTCACCGAGCTCGTGAAGCTCCTGACCGCTATGGTCTCGCTCCTCACGGCCCTTGTCGGCCTTTCCAAGGCACTCAAGCAGGGTTCGAAGCCCAAAAAGAAAGGCCACCGTCGCTAAGACGATGACCTAACTCTACTAAGCAACGGCTCTGCCCAGCTCACCACAACTTGGGCTGCCGTCGGCATCATTTTACCCTCCTGACGAGGAATTCGTCCATATTTCAAAAATCAAATCCTGTTCGCGCGTGGGCGTAAACTTTTAGTTGGGCAAATCCGGCAGATTGGAGCTTGAAACATGAGGGATATACACCTCATGTCGCTCATAAAACGTCTCCTGACCTCGAAGGAGAACGTTTTTTAGCGACAGAAGGAGACAATAAATATGATCTGGTTTACCAGCGACACCCACTTCGGGCATGAGAACGTGCTGAAGTTCACCGACCGCCCGTGGGAGACGATTTGGCAGATGAACGACGCCATCGTCGACAACATCAACGGCAAGGTTGCCGTGGACGACGAGCTCTACATCCTAGGGGATTTCTCATTCAAGATGACCGCCCAGGACGCCTACGGGCTGCGCAAGCGGATCGTCTGCAGGCGCATCCACCTCGTCCCGGGAAACCATGACAAGGACTGGACCCAGCCGGCGGTCGCGGGCGCCTTCACCGTGGAGCCGCCGATCTGCGTGCTCAAGATCGACGGGCAGAAGATCGTCCTGAGCCATTACCCCATGGCCGACTGGCAGGGCATGAGCCATGGATCGTGGCACCTCCACGGGCACATCCACAGCAGCGGCGGCGCGTACAACGAGTTCAACCGCAAGCAGGGCCTTCTGCGCTACGACGTCGGTTGCGATGCCAACGGGCACTCCCCGGTGAGCCTCGACGAGCTGAGGGAATGGTTCGCCGGAGTCGACGAGCCGTGCGGCCGGGTGAAATGGCCCTGGTGGGTCAACGAGACCGGCGACAGGCAGGTCGAGCGCGAGCTGGCGGCGTACAAGAGGGAAGAGGCGATCCGATGACGGTCTATGTGACGGGCGACATCCACGGTGGGCTCGACATGCAAAAGCTCCGCGACTGGGAGCTTGGCGACAGTCTTACCAGCGACGACTATCTCATCGTTGCCGGTGACTTTGGCTTTCCGTGGGGCTTTTCTGCCGAGGAATGCGCTGACATCGCTTGGCTCGAGTCGCGCCCCTACACGGTTCTCTTCGTGGATGGCAACCACGAGCGCTTCGACCACTGGGAGGAGCGTCCCATGGAGCCGTGGCACGGCGGGCTGACGCAACGCCTGTCGGATACTTCGTCTATTCGGCGCCTGACGCGCGGCGAGGTCTTTGAGCTCGACGGTTCGACAATCTTCACCATGGGCGGTGCCACGAGCGTGGACAGGGAATACCGCGTGCCGTATTCCAGCTGGTGGCCTCAGGAGCTCCCGGACAAGCGCGATTTCGATACCGCGCGGGCAAGGCTCGACGAGGTCGGCTGGAAGGTCGACTGCGTCATCACCCATACCTGCGCCACGCGCATGATCTCGCCGACGCTCTACCCGGACCCAGGCTGGGAACGCCCTGATGTGGACCGGCTGACCGGATTCCTCGACGAGCTCGAGGACCGCCTGGACTACAAGCGCTGGTATTACGGACATTTTCACCGAGACGGCAATCCGGACGAACGGCACACGGTGCTGTATGACCGGATCGTGAGGCTCGGGGACAAACTCCTGCCGTGGGGCGCGTACTGATGACGGTCTATGTGACAGGCGATGTCCACGGCAGGGCCGAGTATGGGGCCAGCAGATTCGCCTTCAAATCTTGGCCGCCGGGGCGCACGCTGACGCGCGATGACGTGGTGATCGTGGCGGGCGACTTCGGCTTTGTCTGGGACGGCTCGAATGCTGAGAGGTATTGGCTCGACTGGTTCGAGTCGAAGCCCTGGACCACGTGTTTCGTAGACGGCAACCATGAGAACCACCACGCCCTGGCAGAACTGCCGGTGCGGGAGTGGAGCGGCGGTCTCGTCCATGAGGTACGACCGCACGTGCTGCACCTCATGCGCGGAGGGGTATTCGACATCGCGGGAACCACGGTCCTTGCCATGGGCGGCGCCGCGAGCAACGACAGGCAGTATCGCAAGGAGGGGAGGAGCTGGTGGCCCGAGGAGATGCCGAGCGAGGAGGAGATGGACCACTGCCGCGCCTCGCTCAACCGCGTAGGCTGGAGGGCCGATTACGTGGTGACGCATGAGGCTCCTGCTGCCCTGGCCAGAGAGCTGTGCCGGGAGCGCGGACGTGAGTACCGTGGGGATCAGCTGCAAACCTTCCTGGGCGAGCTCGATGGGCGGCTCGACTACCGCGCTTGGTTCTTCGGGCACTACCACGGTGACGAGTGGCGTGACGACAGGCACCGTCTGGTCTATCGAGACATCGTGCCGATCGAAAGTGCTGCGCCCGGTTCTCAGTTCTAGAAACCCCCTAGAAATGCTCTAGGGGGTTTCTAGAAAATTAGATGCTATGCATGAGGCCTATTCCAATTCAAAGGTCTGGTCAAGAGAGTTCCATTCAGTCCCATATCCGTCGGTCTTCACTTCGATGGGGGACATGTCATTGAGTTCGAAAGTCGACACACCGTCGCATTCGCCTCCCGGCGCAAGCCCTTGCAAAGAGGCGCTTTCCTGCAAATCGTCGGCAAAACCGGAAGAAAGTATCTGCTTATTCTGATAGGCCGTGATGCAGCAACCGTTGGCGAATGAATCTGCTGATTGATTGTTGATGGCGCGCCAGCGGACAACAGCGACCTTCCCGCTATCGCAAATCGAGGAATCATGCACCTCGACGCCGGTGATTGAGTACTCCATCTTGCCGTAAACCGCGCCCTCTTCCTGCGCGTTGTCAGAATTGGCGACCTGAACTGCCGTCTGGTGATCGTCTGCCTGGCTGCACCCAGGGGTCATAACCAAGGCAACCGCCAAAAGACCGGCGACGCCGAGAGTTCGAGCCAGGCTGATGGCGTTTTTGCTAACACGCCTTTTCATGATTTACTCCAAACCGAATACTTGACTGATCTATTGCTTTTGTTCGTTGATCACGTATGCCGTCAACCCACCAGTTCAAGCACAGCGACAACAATAACGGCAATTACGCCGACCGATACCCACGCGGTATCTTGGTGCGCCAGAACGGCGCCGATAGTGGTCGAGTCGGCTCCAGCGCCGTCAACGACTGTCCAGACAATCGCTACGGCAAGAAGGACGATCAGCCCAACAGCAACGGCTGTACGATGCGACATCTTCGAGGTGGACATCCTACTCGCCCCTCTGGGTCATGACCTCGACCTTGGCCTCGGCCACGGCCGCCCGCTGCTCGGAGGCGGCGAGGCGGTCCTTGAGGGCGGCGACCTCGGCCATCAGGTTGCGCTGGGCCAGGAGTGCGTCGTTCAGCTCGGACTGGGTTTTCAATGCGGCGTCACGCTCGCCGCGCAGGCGCTCGATCTCATCGACCATGGCCACGGCCTCGGCATGGAGTTGGACGACCTGTCTGTCGAGCTCCCGGGCATCAGCGAGATATCTGACGCTCGCGGCGTGGAGCTCGTTGTTCTCGAGTTCGAGGTTCGCGGTATCGAGTTCGAACTTCTCCTCTATAAAGGCAATCCGCTCATTGCAGTCGGCCTCAATCTTTTCATTCCGATCCGTCGCCTCGGCGAGCTTGCGGCTGAATTCATCCACCTGGGCCATGAGCAGTGCGTTCTCGGTCCTGAGGTCGGCAGTCTCGCGCAGCAGCTTCTCCCGCCATGTCGCCTCGATCCGCTCGGCAGCCTCATCGAGGACGGCCTTCACGCCGGATGTCTCGCTGATTTTCTTCTCGCTCGGATTGTCTGCCATGGTGCAGCACTCCAATCAACAAAGGGCATGGCTTCGCCATGCCATACGGCTGGGGACAATGCACGGCCGCTGTTGATTTGTAGTCATCCTGCGATCGGTGAGTTCTAAAAAGGCGTCTCAGGTCATGCGTTCACGCAGGGTTTCAGTTGGAGAAATACCGCACTCTTATATAGTAACGCCGCTGCACTCGAGCTTATTGACAGATCGCGAAACGATGGACGGGCTCATTTCCTGACGCCCGCCAATCCGCGTTCACGGAGCACGCGGTACAACGTCGATTTCGAGATGCCCGTGGCGGCGCAGATGTCAGTGATAGGCGTCTCGCAGGCGAGGTAGAGCTTCACGGCCGCATCGACCTTGACGTCTGCGACGCGCGGACGACCGCCGACGTTGCCGCCATGACTTCTCTTGATCGCGATTCCCTCAGCTTGACGCTGCCTGATCAGGTCGCGCTCAAGTTCGGCTGTGCAGGCGTGGGTTCCTAAGACGAAACGGCCGAACGCGGTATCCAGATCAACGGGTTGTTTCAAGGAAGTCAGTTTGACCCCGAGGTTTCGGAACATCAGGTCGTAGTTGAGCAGCTGCCTGGTCGATCTGGATAGACGCTCCCAAGACTCGACGACTACTTCATCGCCACGCTTCATTTTTTTGAACAACTTTTTCTGCTGCGTGCGGTCACCATCACGACCGCCAGTTTCTTTGTCCTTATAGATATGGCCATAGGGTACGCCGGCATTGACCAGCGCTTCGATTTGGCGATCTAATTTCTGTTCCTTTGTACTTACGCGTGCGTAGCCGTATCGCGTCATTTTTTAGCCTCCTGCCTCGTAGTTTGATTTTCCCATGAGGTTTGACAGGATGGTTTTGGCACTAGGTTTTGACACTCGATTTGCACGGTCTCGACCGCTCGATTTGCAAGTGCCGTTCAGCATACGTTTTGGGACTTTGATTGCTTATGAATGGTATTACTAAACGAAAGGGCCTCCCGGTTATCCAGAAGACCCCTGTTGTTCCCGATTGCGGCGATGTGTTTACTGCCATGCCTTGGGGAGAATCACGCCGGGTGCCCAGGCATTGAAATCCTTTTGGTTGGCAATGTTATCGACATTCCAGCTTGAGCAATCGAGCTTGAGCGATGAACAACCGTAGAACATGGCTGACGCGTCGGTTACATTTTGTGTGTCGAAACCTCCGACCTTAAGAGACTTGAGGGATTTACATCCATCAAACATGTCATGCATATCCGTTACATTGCTAGTATCAAAGCTGTCCAGGTCAAGAGCTGTGAGGGCGGAACAGCCGGAGAACAGATAGTACATATACTTGACGTTACGGGTGTTGAAATTGCTCAAATCCAGGGATGTGAGAGATGCAAGCCCACTGAACGCCGACTCCATTTCGACAACGGATGCGGTGTCGAAATGGGAAACATCTAAGGCTGTAAAGCCACTGCAACCTGCAAAAGCTCCCCCCATATACATCAATGAGGCCGTATCCCATTTTTCGATGCCCGGTATGGTTTTCAGGGATTTACAGTCGCTAAAAGCCCATGAAATCGAAAAGCACCGGCTCATATCCCAGCCACTTGTGTCGAAGTTCTTCAAGCTCGTGCAGCAATAAACAAAGTCACTTAGGTCTACTGGATGAAAGTTTTTGGGGGACTCTAAAGTAACAAGCGACGAGCAGCGAAGGAAAGCACAGCGCGCGGTATCCGTCTTTGTACAATCCAAATTGCTTAAGTCGGCAATAGTTAGATTTGGCATCCTCATGAACCAACCGTCGATTGACGTCGGGGCAATGCCTTCGTCAACAACGGTAACGGTTTTGATGCGATCTTGGCGGCTCCACCACGGCAGCGTTGGGCAAGTCCAGTCATGGGCCATGCTATCATCCGTTGTCCGCACCCAGTAGCGTGTGGTTTCAAAGCCCGTATAGACCTCGCTGACGGTCTTGAATTCGAAATTGTCCCCGACTTTGGGAACCTCTGTTCTTTTGTAAAAGCAAAGGCTATCGTCGTCTGCGGAATACACGGCGAACGCAGTTTCGGTCTGATCGGCAGACCCGCCGCCGAAAACGTCCTCGCCGCTACCGAACCACCCGCCGATTGTATTCCCGACCTCGCCGACCTGCCCGACGACTTTGGTGCCGAAAGCAAGAAGCCCTGCGCCGATCACCACGACCGCGAGCAGCACGATGACGTATTCGACGGCATCGCCACCGCGCTCGGGGTGACACCTGCACGATAGATTTCTGATGCGGGAAATAACTCTAGATATTGGCATGGAAGGTCTCCGTTCGACGACGAGTCTCCCGCCCATACCAGATATTCGTTTTGCAAGCACCGCCTAAGGGTACACCCAAAGCACCCCAAAATACCGCCGTCCAGCCCAAGGCCGAAAAATCGACCTCACCAGATGCGTTGTAAGGATCGAAAAAGTGGTGATGCGGGCTCCGTACCTCCCTATGTCCAAACGTCCCGTAAATCGAATCCTGTTGAGGCGTCTACCTGCGGCTTCGTGATATTTGCTACCGTCGGAGGAGAATCGTGTCCGCGGAGTTACCCCCTTGTTTTTATCGAAATAGCTGATTCTAGGGACGCTTCACTGTGCCGACTCGACATACGTTTTGAGACGTTGAATATGAACAATAACAGAGGTGTACCAGTTAACCGGGGCAGTCGCAGGTTCAATTAAAATTGATGCCACGGCTGTAAAATGAAGCAGGGTCGAAACGAAGCAGTTCCCGGGCAATTGGCGTCCGGCCAGACACTTCGGTTCGGCCCTTTCTTTTCAGGATTCTGGGCTGATGAATGTCACTCCGACAATTCAAAACTAGCGAGGCGTGTCGCCGCGCGCGTAGTCGCCGCGATCGACAACGCGATCGTCCATCTGTCGCGACACGGCGCTACCGCTGTGCGCCTGGCCGGCGGCGCGAACGCGGTCGTCGCCGGCATCGGGAACGGCGCCGGCATAACGGTTGCGAATCTCCCTTGCGTAACCGCGCCGGGCAAGAAGCTCATCGCGAACCGCTGGATCTTCAAGCAGATCGTCGTCGCACTTCGGTGCGATAAATATGGGGAATGAATTGTAGGCGACGCCCTTGCTCGCCTTCGCTTGCTCGACCCACGCCGAATACGCTTTCTTGAGTCGTTGGATGTAAATCTCACAGCGTTTCTCGTACGGTAACGCTCGCTCGGCTTCCAGCACGTTCTTTTCGAACGCCGCTTCAAGTTGTTTGACTGCGAAACGTCCGTCGAGTCGAGTCAGGTTGAAAGTGCACTTCGGATTGCCGGCTTCTTTGATATCGAGATCTGTCGCATAGACTCGATTGTTCTTGATGAAAATGTCTACGCCCCATGAGGCAAGTAGTTTTTTGAACTGCTCCATATTCTTTGGGTGACCTTCATTGATTGCAAGATGGATCAGATCGCGCAGATTGTTTTTATAACTGTACTCACCGCGACCGATAATCTCCTTTTCTGTGTCGCGCGGCTGGCGATCACGAATCTTCGAATTTTTCTTTCCCTTTTCAAGTTGAGTAAGATTCCAAGCCTCGTCCATTTCACGGACCCACGCAGCGCGTTCGTACTTTCCGCGTCGCCCACCCGTCTCGCAACGTTTGCCGGTTAACAAATCGGTACGGTTAATCGCCATGTGCACTGCGTAGCGTTTTCCCGCCTTATCACTTTCCTCATGCAACGCGACAATCACTTGTTGATGCGGATAGTGCTTCGCAAGCCATTGCTCCGCGTAGGCCATACACGCATCTGGGGTCATCTTGCCTCCGTTGCAGCTGCACTCCTCGGGCAGAAACGCGAGAATTTGATGAAGCATCGTTATGTTCTTCGCGCCGGCACGCGCGGGCCTGTCGTGATGAAACATCTTCCGCGTCATAGCCATCTCGGAAAACCAGTACTTTCCGTTCGCGAGGTTCCAGCCGCCGCGGGCCAAAGCACGCTTTCCGTTAATGTACTTGCGCAGGTGCTTCGCGTAGCGCTCGGACGAAACACCTTTCTGCTTAACGACGGTCATCGAGCTCACCGCCATCGGTGAAATAGCGCTGTTCGAGTTCTCTGATGAAGAGAGTGACTTTACGGGCGTTCTGGTAAACCTTTTCGAGCGTGCGGAAAACAGCTTTCTCGTTGTACGCGGGAAGGCCCTGAGCATGCACAAAATACATCAGCTGATTAAGGTTCGTTCCCTCGCGATACAGCTCGTGATAGATTTTCGCGACCTGGCTCATATCGAAATCGATCTTCTCGATTTTCCCGGCAAGCATCACGCGGCGGGCATACGCACTGACGGTCGTGCCGAGTACATCAGCCTGTTTGCGAATTGCCTCGTGCTCATCATCGGTAACTTTAACGTAAATGACCTTCGAGCGCTTTTCGTCCGAATCCTCTGAAACGGTTTGCAGCTTTTTGCTACGGCCACCGTTCTTATTTTTGGAAATGACTAGATCATCGAACGATTCATTCCAATGAATCAGTGCATAGCGAATGAATTCGGCTTTCGTCATGCCCGCCTTTTCTGCCAAAGCGGAAAGCGTTTCGTATTCTTCAGAAGTGAGTGTCGCCTTAACGGTGTGCGGACGTTTGCAACTCATCATTCATGCCCCCAGGAAAGCAGAGCGAATCGGTGAGGCCACCGATTCAAAACCGATATGAGATTGCTTTCCTTTTTAGGAGCGACTGACGTCGCGCCGATTTTTGAAGTGACGCCGTCGCTTCCCTTAGAGAAATGAAGGCGAACTTCATTTCTAACTTTATCGCCGTGTGAGGTGTTAAACAAGATGTGTTGGCAGATAAAAGGGGCGAGTATGGCCCCATTTATCTAGCCCAACACCAATCTTGCAATCACCGGTACGGCGATTGGGCGGAACGCAGTGTAGACATGGAATGAGAGGCCTCATTCCAAGCGAGATGCCTCGCGTTGTCGAAACGAAAGTGAAGACCGTGAGCGGAAGCGAATTTTTAACGCGAAGGATGCTGAGTGTTAGAAATTCGCTGTAGCGAGAGCGGAGCGGAAATGCGAATGCGAGGGATGCCGAGTGTTTGCATTTTTGCGAAGCGGGTTTGCGGCGCCCGCGACGCAAACATTCGACTTCGTCGAATCGTTTTCATGGCGCTTGCGAAAAGGTTGAGGCAGCTTTCGACAATTTCAATGGCGCGGAGAGTCATTAGCGTGACTCGTAGCGCTGTTGGATTTGTCGAAAGCTGACGCGGCTCGCATTACGAATCGAATGGCGAGTCGATTTTCATGCGGCGTGCACACACGCCTACGATCGCGACCGATGGTCGCTATCTATTTTCAAATCGCGTTTTGTTTTGACGCGATATGAAATGCGATATGGAAAAACGAAACGCCCGCGCGAGCCGTTTTGACTTTTGCGCGGGCGCGATTCGATTCAAATGAAAATCAAGACGGTGAGTTTTTGAGTTTCGCGGTTTAGATCTCAGAAAACAGATCTAAAAACTGCGGCGTCGATTTCACTTCGCCCGCAGCATCACGGCGCAAGAACATCCAAGGGAACAACTTGGACACCGCGGTCGGTAACATAGGCTTGTGAGCCAAATCCAATAATCGCTACTTTAGAAACCGGCGGGGTGTTTCCAGCAGCAACCATACGTTCCTCGACAGCGACAAGATTGTCAGATGCCTCTTCTATTTGAGCAGAGCTGAGTTTAACTTCGACCGGGATCCAGGTCCCACCAGGAGCCGCAATGACTGCATCGACCTCTAGATCACGAGAATCGTGATAGTGATAGAGACTCATTCCATTTGCTCGCGCATAAACCCACAAATCATGGAGTGCCAGCGATTCAAAAAGTAGTCCAAGCGTCTTGAAATCTAACAGCAAAGTCTCCGGAGTCGCCCCGAGCGCAGCGGCCGCCAGTGACGGGTCAGCAAGATGATGCTTCTTTGATTCTCTTAAGTGCACCGGAGATCTCATTGCTGGATTCCACGCGGGAATATCGCGAACGAAGCTAACCCGTGCGAGAAGAGATATATACGATGCCGCCGTTTGTCTCGATACTTCTCCACCAAGATCAGCTACGAGCGTCTTGAGTGTCGCCAAAGTGGATTCATTACGCGCAAGCGATTCTATGACAGCCTTGACCTTTTCGGGATCGCGTCGAGAGCCATCAACACGAGACAAATCTTCTTCGGCGACTATGCCGATGTAACGTTTCGCCATCGCCGACGCAGCCAGCGCATCGCGACCGACCGCCGCGGGCCATCCACCACGGACAACGTACTCGGCAATCGAGGCAGAATCCAACGATCCGAAAGCGCCATTGAACTTTTCGCCAGAAATAATGCCCGACAGCTTAACCGCGCCGCTAGATTTCCCAAGTTCGAAAAGCGTCATGGTATCCATGCGCAATTTAGCGAACCTTCCAGCGCCACTGTGCATCGGCCGTTCATTGTCTCGCGGCGTCGCCGACCCCGTAAATATGAACTGGCCAGGCTCGCCGCCGCGGTTGTCACACTCAAACCGCGCCGCGTCCCAAAGTTTCGGAACCTCCTGCCATTCGTCGATCAGCCGCGGCACCTCGCCTGAAACGGCAAGCGCCGGGTCCGTCTCGGCACGCAAGCGATTCTCGAAGTTGCGCGACGGGTCCATGAGAAGGAGCTTGGACGCCGCACGGGTCCCGGCTGTGGTTGTCTTTCCACACCATTTCGGTCCTTCGATGAGAACGGCGCCGAATATCCCCAGCATCTGGTCGAGCTCATTTTCGATAATTCGAGTGTAATACTTTTTTGGCATATTTTTCACCATTGATTAACAGCGCGTTTAACTAAATTTACCGTTTTCATTTAACCAGATTTTGCTTTTTTGATTAACCAAATTTACGCATTTCAGTTAACGAAACAGATTAAACACGCACGAGGTGAAAATCATCTACTCAATACCGCGCATGAGCTCCTAAATGGTGATTTGAAATCCGTCGGCAATCTTCTTGAGATTTGAGAGGCTGACATTACGCCGCCCGACTTCAATGCTCGCGTAGTAGGATCGATCCATTTCAATCAAATTGGCGAACTGCTCCTGGCTGCACCCGAGTCCAGCGCGGAGCTCTTTGCATCTCATGCCGAATGATTTCTGAAGCGTCTTCGTATCCATGACAAAAAGAGTCATGGATTGTTGTATAAAAGCCAACGGACTATATACAACAATCCCAGTTAAGGCGCATAATTATCTCTATTGGAAAGCACTCTGATGCCCAGTCGGATAGGGCACGGAAAAGGAATGGAACAGCACAATGACTCAGGGAAAGCATTTCGCTGCCGGTGGCGATCACTTCGCCGCACTGCCAAACAAAAAGATTCACACTCCGAAGGGGATCGCGCGTCTGACCGTCACCGCGGCGACCATGGCCGCCATGACCGGATCGAGCATCATCTCACCGTTCGCGGCATTCGCCCAGACCGGTGACGGGACCACGCAGCACCCCGCCGTGATGTCGCCGATCGCCGCCCACGCCGGCGCGGCATCCGGTACCGGCGCGAAATCCGCCGCACAGACCATCGCGGACCTGCAGAAGGCAGTCGACGAGGCGAAGGCGAAGGAGGACGCCGCCAAGGCATCCTACGATGAGACCGCCGGTCCCTATAACGAGGCGGCTTCCGCCCGCGACCAGGCCAAGGCATCCTACGATTCGGCAGTCAGCGCCGGCACGGCAGCCGACCGAGCGGCAATGGACGAGTACGCCCGTCAGGTCGCGGAGGGCAAGGACGCCGCCGATGCCGCCGGCAAGGACCTCGAGCAGGCGAAGGCGGGTCTCGCAGACGCCAAGGCGGATGCATCCGAGAAGGACGAAGCGTACCAGTCCGCCATCAAGGCGGCCCAGAATGCCAAGGATGCCCTCGATAAGGCCAAGGCCGATGCCGTAAGCGCCGCCCCGGAGGCAATCAGTGCCGCCGAGCAGGCCGTGCGCGACGCCCAGGCTGCCGTGGACAGGGCACAGGCCAATCTCGCCAACGCCAACGCGACGCTTGCCGATGCCCAGTCCAAGCTGGTTGCGGCCCAGTCTGCAAAGGATTCCGCCGATGCCGTCCTCGCCGCCGCCCAGCAGAACAAGGACGCGGCGGATGCGAAGGCCGCAGCCGCCAGCGCCGCCTATGAGCAGGCGAAAGCCGACCTCGCCGCAGCGGAGGCAGGCGCCAGCGGTCCGGAGTACGATGCGGCAAAACAGAAGGTCGCGGACGCAGAGGCAGCCCTCGCTGCCGCACAAGCGACACAGTCCCAGTGCGAGTCCGAGCTCGAGCAGGCGCAGTCCGCTGCAGCAACGGCACAGACCGAACTGAATGATGCCCAGGCGTCCCTCTCCGCGAAGCAGCAGGCCGCGGCCGATGCCAAATCCGGCGTGAACGCCGCCCAGTCCGCACTCGATGCCGCGAACGCCGACCTCGATGCCGCCAAGCAGGCGAACGTCGACGCCGTCGCCAAGCTGGATGCAGCGAAGCAGGCTGTCAAGGACGCTGAGTCCGCCAAGGCAGCCGCCGATGTAGAGCTTGCGAACGCCAAGGCCGCAAAGGATACCGCAGACGCCGCCGTGACCGCCGCCCAGCAGAAGGTCGACGAGGCACAGGCGAAACTCGATTCCGCCGACGCGCAGCTCAAGCAGGGAGCTATCGGCTTCTTCCGTGCCATGGGTGCCGATTCATCCATCGAGATCATCCAGAACTGCACATACAAGGACTACACCGAGGTGGGGAACAACCTCGACGCGACCAGTCTCGACAACATGCTCGCGGCAATCCCGTACATGAAGTCCATCAACGAGTACCGCAAGTCCGTCGGTCTCTCTGAGCTCCAGGTTACGTACAAGCTCATTGCGGCGGCGATTGCCAACGCGAACTATTCCGATGTCAAGTTTGGGCATTCCATGCAGTTTGATACGAGCGAAAACCTCGCATGGAACTATGGAACCGATCCGAAGCCGCAGTGGGTGGACCAAGAAAAGGCTTTCTTCGATCAGGCAGTTCAGGAGCTCTATGGCGTCACCGGTCTAATCGGTAAGGATGCCGTAGACTTCTACAAGTCGCATAGTGGGATTGAATCCTATGTCAACCAGCATTTTAAGGTTGCCGGATATCCCGCAACTGTCGGTCACTACCTGCATGTCATCAGCCCTGAAATCGGCTATATGGGCATGGCGGTCTGCAGCAAGGGAACCATGAACGGCTGGAAGACCGACAGCTTCGATACCGCAAACCTGGGTTGGGCAGGCTCCGGTTGGAACATGAACCCCATGTCTGTCGACGAGTATGAGCAGAAGCTGACCTCCTATATCAACGGCCTCAAAAACGCCAAGAGCGCACTCGACGCAGCCAAGGCCGATCTCGCATCCAAGAAGCAGGCAGCCGCCGGCGCCGCCACAACCGTCCAGCAGAAGCAGGTCGCGGTGGATTCCGCACAGGCAGGTGTCGATGCCGCGAAGCAGGGTGTTGCCGATGCCCAGCGTGCCGTCGATGCCGCCAAGGCTGATCTCGCATCCAAGCAGCAGGGCGTCACGGATGCCCAGACCGAGCTTAATGCGGCGAAATCGGACCTCGATGCCGCCAACGCGGCAGTCGATACGGCAAAGTCGACCGTCCAGCAGAAGCAGGTCGCCTTTGATGCTGCCAATGCGGTCGTAACGGCCGCACAGACCAAGCTGGATTCCGCCAAGGCGGACACCGAGGCCAAGCAGCAGGACGTCATGGATGCGAACGCCGATCTCGCGAAGTTCTTCCAGGATGTCGCCGACGCCAAGAAGGCGCTCGATACAGCAAAAAGCGTCCATGACGCGGCGGCAGCCGATCAGGTCGAGAAGGCGACCGTCCTCGCCGCCGCCAAGCAAAAGGCGGACGACACCGCACGCGCCCTCGCGGATGCCCAGCGTACCGTCGATGCCGCAAAGGTCGACACCGGCGTTGCCGCCGACAAGCTCACTGGCTCCCAGACCGATCTCGAGGACGCACAGTCGAACCTCGACATCCTCACCGGCCTTGCCGCGAAGCTCGCAGAGGCACAGCAGCGCGAGCAGGATGCAGTAAAGGCCGTCAATGACACCAAGGCCGCCCTCGATGCCGCGAAGGCGGATACCATCGCCGCCGAGTCCTTGGTCTCCGCCGCCGAACAGGCGAAGGCGCAGGCAGACGCCAAGCTGTCGAAGCTGAACTCCATCGATACCGGCGCGGCGATCGCTTCCGGCCATGATGTGAACGCGGATGACGCCCTCAACGCGCTTTTCGCCGCAGCAGTCGAGGCACGTGCCAAGGTCGCGCCCGCCAAAGCCATCCTGGACGAGAGGCAGGCCGCGGTGGACGGGCTCCAGCCCGGCTACGATGCGACACTCGCCGCCTACGAGTTGGCGAAGTCCGACCGCATCGCAGCGGAGCAGAAGCTTTCCGATGAGATCGCACGACAGGAGGCAGAGGAGGCCGCAAAGCAGCAGGCGGCATACACCCCGAAGCACCTCGCCGGCACGGATACCGCCCAGCCCGGCAGCCTCGCCCAGACCGGTGACCGCGCGGGACTCATCGGCGAGACGTTCGCCATCGGCGGTACCGTCCTCGTGGCGGCCGGCGTCTTCCTCGATCAAAAGAAGCGCCGCGAGCAGATGTAGTGCAAATCGCATAACGACTCGGAAAGGGGAATCCCGCAAAAGGGATTCCCTTTTTTCGTCTTGTCAGCCACGGTTCGTTGAGGCAGCTTCAGCTTAAGGGCCACAGATTAAACCGATCTACAACTGTGACCATATGACTGTGCGCACATGTTAGCATGGTCATATGGTCACATATTTATAACTGCGGTTATGCCGCGGCAACTCAACCGTTAGCGCTTATTAAACAGCCAACCAAATCCTGGTTTGCCCAGTTGGCGCATCTGCCCCACCTGAATCTCCGTCTCCACGCCATCCTTGCCGAAGACGGTGCTCATATTCTTAGCGGTCGGGACGACCGTCTTCGCCTCACCCGTCGTTAGGTCGAAGCGCTGGCAGCCGACCTGGTTCTCAAGATGGATCTGGCCATCGGATCCAAAGACATTCTGGTACATGTCTGCCTCCTCGCAAGAAACTGTCGACCCCAAGATAACAGGCGGGCGAATCCGGAGCAGCAGACGCTCGATAATACATGACCATGTTAATGTAGCCATATGCTCACGTATTACAAGCTGGGACCTTATGTATTAGAGCTCGAACCGCGCCGCCGCGTCACCGTGAACACCGACGGCGAGAACATCGACTACTTCAAGGCGGAGGCCGCCCGCACGGACGTCCCCTATCAGGTCATCATCAACATGTACCTGATGGAGTTCCGCATGCAGAAGAGGCACCTCGCGGTCGCGTAATACAAATAGGTAAGATCCCACGCGTGTCACGCCTCGGCGCAATCGGAGCGCCGTCTGCGGCGCGGGGCGGAATACGACCGGGCGACCCGGGCAATCTGGCCCCGGATCTCCCGGTCGTATTCCTACGATATCGCCCCTAGATCACCAATGTGTCAGATAAAGAATGAGGCAATGGCTATGATCACGCCTGCGGCAGATGCAGCGACTGCGCCTTTTTTCCTCTCCTTTAGTCCGACGAATAGGGTTGCCGTAAAGTAAAGGGCGGAAATGCAGTCTATGGCAAGCAAAACGAGTTCCTTGGGCGGTTTCAGCAAAAGGTCGCTAGCAAAGAGTAATGCAAGCAGGGCAAAGCCGATTGTGACCAAGTATCTTGATTGATTTTGCGACAGCATGGCAACTGCCTTTCAGAACATGCAAGTGAAAAGTCGGTACGATGTCATTGCGGTTGCAAACAAGCCGCCGCCAGGACCGGTTGTCACGAGACCGGCGATAACGCATTTTCTCGGTTTCCAGCTCATGACAGACCCCTCTCTCTCATGGTGCAACGCATACATTATGAGATATGCGCATTATCTCGCTAATCAATTTCAATATCCATCATCCAACTAAAGAATACTGACTCACTGGTTCAGCGACGATGCGTTTTTACCCTCGCGTTCCCACTCGCCGCGTCGGCGGTCGGAAGGGTCTCCGTCTCGCAATCAGCGACCTTGTAACCGTATCCGTCGAGCCAGGCGGCAAGCGCATCCCAATCGACGCGCTTCCAGTCGCCGCCCGGCGCGTGCTGCATCACGAGGCCTCCGGCGACCATGAGCGCGTGGATATGCCCTCCTTGCAGGCCAGCGATGATCCCGCCGGTGCATACGATGCCAGGTCGCTGTGCCGGCACTGCGCAAACGTATTGTCCTTTGTGCCCCTTTTGGCAACTTTAGCCCGGCTGTAGGTTAAACCAACCCATAGCCGTAACCGCGTTGATGTAGTACTATGCTAATTACTTAGTATGTTCACATATTTCTAACTGCGATTTAGAATTACTTAATGTAGTCACTTGTTATTATGCTAATATATGACTACGTTATTTCAGAAAGGGGAGGACATGGCGACGAACATCCTGCTAGTCAATCAGAAGGGCGGCGTCGGCAAGACGACTTTCGCGGACGAGATCGCCTGGGGTCTCGAGCGGCGCGGCCACAAGGTCGGCTTCGGCAACCTGGACCCGCAGGGCGGCGCGAACCACGAGAAGGGGCTGCTCGACGACGAGGACGCCGTGAACGTCATCGACACACCTGGTTTCCTGAGCGATGAGACAGCTGTGTACGCGAAAAACGCCGACATCGCGATCATCCCGGTCCAGCCTGGCACCCTAGGGTTGAAGCCGATGAAACGAACGATCAAGGTCATCACCGAAGCCAATCCCGACCTGTCGTTCGCCATCATCGTCAACAACTTCGCCGGCAACCAGACGGTCGACCGCCAGTTCCTCGAACTACTCGAAGCCGATGACTTGCCCGTACTGGGCACCGTTCCGACCGCGGCGGCCTTCAAGCAGGGCGCGGCGCTGGGAAAGCCTGTGTATGAAATCGCCAAGAACGGCAAGGCCGCCCAGGCAATTGAAAACATCCTGAACGAACTGGAAGAGGTGCTGTAAATGGCAAAGTTCAAAAAGGCGACCTCATACTTCGACGTCGCAGCGGAAAAGGCCGAGGAGAGGCAGCAGAAAATCGTTGAGAGCGCATCTGAGACCCAGAAACCGGCTTATCAGGTACGGAAAGCCGGGCGCCCCAAAAAGGGCGCTGAAGGGGCATCTGAGAGGCTTGTTCAGCTGTCCGTGTACGTTCCGGAGAGTTACCGAAAACGTCTGAAGCAAGTGGCGCTCGAGGAGGACAAGTCCGTATCGGATATCGCTCGGGAGCTTTTCGATCGCTATCTGGCCGAAAAGGAAATCTAATCGGAATCACGGGCACCGTCAGGTGCCCGTTTTCTTTTGTATGGGCCTCTGAGAGCCGATTTAAGACCCGTTTTATCTATCAGTGAGAAAACGGTCGAACCTCACCGATAGGACGTCTTATTTTCGATTCTGTAGCTCCCTGCCGGTAAGTTGACCAAATGTCGGCAACCGGAAAACGGATTCGGCCATTGCTGAATTGCAGGTGTTTACAGCTAAGTGGGTTAGTCCGCCCGGGGAGCAAAGCGACGCCGGCGCTGAGAGTTGGCAAGGACGTAGCGATTTCAGTCAGGTCGATTGCTCTCCTTTCCGGTGAAAAGCGAGCGCCCGATTTGCCTATAACGTTTCGCTGGTCGCTAAGACCAATAGGGCCGTACCGGATTTATTTCCGGGAAAGTACGTTGCGGGTGGATCAGTTTTCGATTAAACGGTGATTGACATGGACGTGAATAAAAATCTCAAATCAAAGAAAAAGTTCTCTTCCCCTTTCTTTCTCTTAAAACCTCTTTAGATATTATTGGTGCCCTTTTTGGAAACTTTTGGTTGTCAAAAAGGGCACAGTTTTCGGGTTTTTGTGCCCCTTTCGGAAACTTTTTGTGCCCCTTTTGGAAACTGCCATTGTCAAAAAGGGCACAGGAAATTGCCGAAAGGGGCACAGGAAATTGCCGAAAGGGGCATAGAAGGTAATGCGAAAAAGAGCCTGAAATAGGGAGAAATTGCCGAAAAGGGCACAGGAAATTGCCGAAAGGGGCACAAAAATAGAGCAGAGATTTCTTAAATTCGATAAAAATTGCCGAAAAGGGCACAGGAAATTGCCGAAAGGGGCACAGGGGGAGGCAAATAAAAAGGGACGGGCAATCTGTCACCCGTCCCGATTAGAGGTTCTTGGTGCCACGTTCCATGCACGCCTGCGGGTTCACATCGTACGCAGCCGGAACGCGCGGCGAGACGACCGTCTTTACGACAAGACTCAGGCCAACGAGCTTTTCGAGGGAGGCGCGAAGTTTGCTCTTACTGACAGCGAGCTGGTCGGCGGCGTTCTGCGTCGACACCCGGAAAGGCTTGGGCTCCTTGGCCGAAAAGAACGAGAAAATGTAGCCGAAAAGCACCTTGTCGAGCGCGGAGAGTTTGCTGTCGCGAACTGTCCAAAATGGGATCCGGCAGAACGTCCCGTGCGAAGTCCATTCGTGAAGGGCCCCGGCGTTGACGAACTCAACGCCGCACAACTCCGCCCACCTGGCCTCGTCGACCCTGTAGGTGACCTCCTCGCCATGCCCCTCTTTCTCAATGAGGGCGAAGCTCTTGAGCTTTTGGAGCCTCTTGCTGAGTGCCGAGGGGGAGATGCCGAGGACTTCGGCAATTGTCTTTGCGTTGGACCGGCAGCCCTTCAATGGGTCCCTGCGCTGGAACCCGTGGATATATGCCAGAACGAGCAGTTCGTTCAGCGACAGCTTCGCCTTCGACTTGCGAAGCAAGATCATCGACAAGGGGAGCGCGATGAAGCGCCCACTGCCGGACGAGCTGTCTTTGAGCCATGATTCCGCGTTTAAAACAGCAGCGCGACTCGAGTTCGAGCTCGGCGTGTCGCCCAGTTTTGACTGGGCAAGAAGGGCGGCGAAGTCCTCTTTCGAAATCATATTTTTGAACGTGCTCCCCCCGCTGGGCGGAGCGCCATTTACGTCCATAAAGTGACCTTTCCAAGGTCACCAACATGTTTTAAGTGGTAGAATATTACCAACAAGTTGATGACACTTCGCTTAAAGGACCCAAGCCGCCAAGCTAATGAGGGTCCTTTTTGCGTTATATATGTCCTACTGTTTTTGCTGAAGACGAATCTCCTCCGCATTGAACAGGTTCTGAATCGCAAGCGCAACGAGCCCAGATTTCGTGAGACCGAGTTCACGAGCCATTATGTCCATCTGCTCGGTCAGCTCGGTCGGCAGCGTAATCATGAGCCGCTTTTTGTTAGACGCAACGGGCGTGTTGCTCATACGATGATCCTCCCTTCGGTTGAAAACAGTATATACCACTTCTAACTAAACTGTTACAGTTCTGAATGATTTAGGCATATTAGTGACTAAAACCTTAGCGGCCTAAAAGTGGA
>ENA-OZHQ01000100-OZHQ01000100.1-human-gut-metagenome-genome-assembly--contig:-NODE-100-length-20938-cov-4.827228_pt1 | contig 20938 bp, 17 predicted proteins | sample MGYA00244044_ERZ653682 | MGnify/ENA primary metagenome ERZ653682 (study PRJEB26926, sample SAMN06165288) | human gut metagenome | biome: ENVO:00009003; feature: ENVO:2100002; material: ENVO:00002003...
ATTGTTTTTCATATTGAGTTAATTCTTCCGATTGCTCAGGTTTTGTTACGCCTAACAGCTCATCTACCGTCACACCGAAAAAGCTTGCCAATTGCGGCAACAATGTTATATCAGGCAAGGCAAGACCGTTTTCCCACTTAGATACGGCTTGATAGGAAATATTCAAATAATCAGCCAGCTTCTCTTGGGTAACATCCTGTGCCTTTCTTAATTCTTTAATCTTTTCGCCGATTTTTAGCATTATAGTTCACCTCATTTTTTATTAGAAAGCGCTTTCTGATTCTATTATAAAACTTTATCTTCAATATGAGTATAACATATCCGTTTACCGCTATGCAACTATTGGTTGAGTAAGCGACTTTAAGAATGCCGCCCACGGATAGGGGCGGCTGATTACGGGGATTTAATAGTTCGTTACCCATCACATTACTCTTCCCTAAAAAGGAAATAAGAAAAGAGCCGATTTCTCGACTCTTACCACAGATATAACATTGGGGAACAAACTGCGTAATTCACATCGAGATTTGCTCCCCAACATAGATGTGTTTACTTTTTGCAATATGGGTGTGGAAAACCCGCATAAACACTGGGTTTATGCGGGTTTCGTTGGCGGAGACGGAGGGATTCGAACCCTCGTCCCTCAAGGGGCATCATGATTTCGAGTCATGTCCGTTATGACCACTTCGATACGTCTCCATATATGTTAACTTGGGAAACCGAGATTAACGCAAATATTCGGTTGTATTAGAATTCCTGTTAGAACTCACGGTGTGCCTGCGACGGGCAAATGCCCGAAACCCGCACGGTTAAAGGCTTTTCGGAAGTTTTACTTCCGTTTGCCGAAGGAGATTTCGAGTCTTTTATGCAACTGTGACGGGGGCGTCCGTTTTGGGGTCGTTTCTGTAAGCCCCGTACCCGCCGAAAGCCGCTTGAAATCAGGCTTTTTCGCCCGGAAAGCCTTGCGGGACAGGCTTTTTTGAAAGTAGGTTCAAATCGGCATTTTTCCCGATTTTGGAGAGAAATGCGGGAAGATAGGAGAGAAAAACCGAGAGACGGCCATACACCGCAGGATAGAGCTTCCAACCGACGAAAATCTTTTTTTGAGGTGTTACAAATGGATGTATTTCCCGTTAACTGGGACAGCGTTCCCGAAGTGATGAACAAGGAGCAATTTTTCCGAATCTGCCACATCAGCAAGTCCACGGCGCTGCACCTGCTCAAAAGCGGCAAGGTGCCCTGCGAGTGGTCGGGTAAGAAAACCCGGTGCTATAAAATCCGAAAAGAGGATGTGAAAGCATATTTGGAGGAACGGGCGATTTTCCCTGAACTCTACTCTGCGCCGAAGGGCTGGTACGGCACCCACTATGTGGCGAAGCTCTCCAAGGAGTTGCCGGAGGACACGCTGCGGCAGATGCACGGCTACTATGAAAAGCTGCTGCGCAAATACCCGGATGTGGTCACGGTAAAGGATGTGGTAACCCTGACCGGCTACACCCTGACCACCGTCCATAACTGGTGCAGCCTTGGGTCACTGAAAGCCTTCCAGAAGGGGCTGAAGTTCTGCATCCCGAAAATCTTTCTTGTGGATTTCTTCTGCTCCCTGACCTTCCGCTCTATTACCCGTAAAAGCCTCTGGCATATCCAGACGCTGAATGAATTCAGCAGGAAGATGAAGAAATAATGTGCGATTCAGAAATTCGCACACTCGCACCTGCCTTTCGGTTTTGGTAGACTGTAACCGAAAGGCAGGTGCATTTTGCATTGCAGACCTGCCGGGGAAATTTTGAGTGGGAGGATCACATATGGAATCGCTATTTGAGCAGCTGGGCGGCACTTACACAAGGCAGGGCGACTATTGCCTACCCGATGTTTGCTTACCGCCCGAAGAAGAACGCCCCATCGGCGTTTACGGGCAGCGGCGGCGAGTTTATCTGAAGAAGCATCACCGGATACTGTATTATAACCTGCTGACCGCAGGGGTGCTGGACGGGCACCTCGCAGACATCGAGGAGCAGGCAGAAGCATTGTTTTTTCGGCTGGTAGAACAATACGCAGACACCGAGGGCGTGACGGAGGCATTAAAAGCCGATGACCCGATGGCGTGGGTGCGGAAGATGAACGGCATCCGAAACCGAGCGAACGAGATCGTGATGCAGGAAATTGTATACGGATGATGAGCAAGCGGAGGTCGATGGCCTCCGCTTGCTTTGTATGTAGAAAAGAATAATGCTGTTCTGAAACGATATTGTTCCGAACTTTGTTGACATTGTTCTTTTGTTCGGGTATAATGTACTTGTGATTTTATGCGTGGAGGTATCCCCTATGGCTGAAATGATCTCGGTAAGAGAGGCAGCAGTGCGCTGGAATATAACGGAGCGGAGAGTTGCGACGCTCTGCAAGAATGGGAGAATCGCCGGTGCGAAAAAGCAGAGCAATCGTTGGCTGATCCCCGCTGATACGCAGAAGCCGGCGGATCAGCGGCTCAAGACGGGCGCTTTCCGCAAGACGGAGCGCGCGCCGAAGCTGCCCCTGCCCATCGGCGTGTCCAACTACTGCCTTGCCTCGTCGGAATACTACTACATCGACAAGACGATGATGATCAAGGATTTCATCGACGAGCGTCCGATGGTGACGCTGTTCACCCGCCCCCGGCGCTTCGGCAAGACGCTGAATATGGATATGCTGCGCACTTATTTTGAAAAGAGCGACAAGGATACCTCCGTCTATTTCCGGGACAAGAAAATCTGGGCCTGCGGCCAGAAGTACCGGGATTATCAGGGCAAGTACCCTGTGATCTTCCTGACCTTCAAGGATGTGAAGTTCGACACTTGGGAGGAGACCTTTGCAGCCATCCGGGACATTTTCGCAAAGGAGACCCGGCGGCACAAAGAGCTGCTGACCAGCGATAAGTGCGACGAGTACAGTAAAAAGACCTATAAAAAGCTGGCAGACGGCAAGGTCAGCGAGGTAGAGCTGGCTTCGGCACTGCTGGACCTGTCCGCTATGCTGCACAAGCACTATGCCGTTGCACCCATTATCATCATCGACGAGTACGACACCCCCATCCAGCAGGGCTATCAGAAAGACTATTACGACAAGGTCATCCGGTTTATGCGGAACCTGTTTTCCGGCGGGTTCAAGGATAATCAGCACCTGTCCTTCGGCTTCCTCACCGGCATTCTGCGGGTGGCCAAGGAGAGCATCTTCAGCGGGATGAACAACCTGTCCATCAACTCCGTGCTGGACAACAAATACAGCGCTTACTTCGGCTTCACCGCCGACGAGGTGATGGAGATGGCGGAATATTACGGCGCTGCCGATAAGTACGACGAAATTTGCCAGTGGTACGACGGCTACCGCTTCGGCAAGACGGAAATTTTCAACCCGTGGTCGGTGGTCAACTACTTCAGCAACGAGTGCGAGCCGAGGCCTTTCTGGGTCTCCACCGGCAGCAACGATATTATCGGGGAAGTGCTTGCCCAGGCGGACGAGGAGATTTATAACCGTCTGACCTCCCTGGTCAACGGCGAGACCTTCACCACCTTCATCGACACCGGCGTGATCTATCCGCAGATCAAAAGCAATCCCTCCACCATTTACAGTTTCCTGCTGGTGACCGGCTATCTGAAGGCGCTGAAAACCACGCCCTCCTTCAGCGGCGATTTTATGTGCGAGGTCTCCCTGCCCAACCGGGAGATTTCTCTGGTGTATAACAAGGAGATTTTGCAGAGGTTAGAGAATCTGATCCCGCCGTCCACGGCGATTTCCGTTCAGGAGGCCATCTTCTCCGGCGATAACGCACGGCTGAAAGCGCAGATTCAGACGCTGCTGACCCAGTCGGTCAGCTCCTTCGATACCGCCGGGGAGAACTTCTACCACGGCTTTATGCTGGGACTGTGCGCCCTGCTGGGCGGCGCTTTCGTGACCTCCAACCGGGAATCGGGCGACGGGCGCTATGACATTCAGCTGAAGCCCACGCAAAAGGAGCTTCCGGGCATCCTGATCGAACTGAAAGCGGAGAAAAATTGCAGCGACGAGGAGCTGAAAAAGCTGTCCGAGACAGCCTTGCAGCAGATCAACGATAAGAAATACGAAACCGAGCTGACGACCGCCGGGGTCAGGACGATTTATAAATACGGCGTGGCCTTCAGCGGTAAAAAGGTCGAAGTGGCAGTCGGATGAGGCTGACGAATTTCAAAGTATCAGCTTTCAGCTTCCAAAGTATCAAATTGATACTTTGGCGAAATTCCAAAGTGTCAGCACGGCGGTTCCAAAGTGCCAAATTGGCACTTTGGAGATGTGCTTATATCAAATGCTAAATGAATTAACAAAAATCGAGGGAGACTGCTTATGAAATCAAATTTTGATTTTCTGAATCGATACTGGCCTGCATTGGCACAGATCGGTGCAACCGCAGAAACCTATGTCTATTCTGATCCCAATGCCTGTATCTATAAACTCGGAATGTTTGCCGAGCGCTTAGTGCAGGAGATCCTTGTCTTTGAGCACATTGCGGAGCCGGCTGTTGAAAACACCCACGCAAATCGAATTCGCATTTTGAAGCGGGCCGGTTTATTGCCGCACGAAATTGACAACACGCTATATGTTCTTCGCAAGACAAGAAACTCGGCAGTACATATAGGTACGGACTCCGTGGACGAAGCAAAGACATTGCTATCCTTGACATACAATCTTGCTGTTTGGTTTATGGAGACATATGGAGACTGGGGATATATTGCGCCTGAGTTCGTTATGCCGAGCGAGACCACGCACGAAGATTTGGAATCCGTTATTGCCGAGCAGGAAAGGAAAATCGAGAAATTGACGAAGCAACTGGCCGTGGTCAAGACCGCCGCTTCGGGCAAAACGCAGAAGGAGCGCGCAAGGCGGTCAGAATCTGTCTCCGCTATGATGAATTGGAATGAGGCTCAGACCAGATGCTTGATTGACGAGCAGCTTCGTCTTTCTGGTTGGGAAGCTGATACGCAGAACCTGCGCTACAGCAAAGGAACGCGTCCTGTAAAGGGGAGAAATATTGCCATCAGCGAATGGCCTACCAATTCGGCCTTTTACAAAAACGGGTATGCGGATTATGCATTCTTCGTTGGCGAGAAGCTCGTAGCATTGATGGATGCAAAAAAGATGTCGGAAGATGTGGCATCTACCATCGATGTGCAGGTAAAGGACTATGCTGCACATATTAAGCCGGAGGATATTCCACATACGGTTGGAAACTGGAATGGTTATCAGGTCCCCTTCCTCTTTGCTTCAAATGGCAGGGCATATTTAGAGCAGCTGCGGACGAAGTCTGGTATTTGGTTTTTGGATGTCCGGGAACAGGAAAATCAACCGTATCCTATTCGGAACTGGTTTAGCCCAAGTGACCTGATGGAAAAACTTGGTCAGAATACAGCAGCGGCCAATCAAGCGCTGGCTGCGGCAGATAATTCGTTTATGACAGATCCTAATGGGTTGAATCTGCGCGACTACCAGATTAAGGCCATTGATAAGGCAACGGAGGCAATCGTTGACGGCAAGAGAACGGCCTTGCTTGCAATGGCCACCGGAACGGGCAAAACCCGTACTGTTCTGGGACTTATCTACAAGATGCTGGAATCCAAGCGTTTCCGTCGTATTCTTTTCCTTGTGGATCGAGTGTCCCTCGGTGAGCAGGCAATGGACACCTTCAAAGATGTCAAGCTGAAGGAACTGCTGACGCTGGACAAAATATATGAGATCAAAGCGATTGATGACAACATCATCAATCTGGAAACCAAGGTCAGCATTTCAACGGTGCAGGGGCTTTTGAAACGCACGATTCTGGCAGAAGAATCGGATTTGATGCCCGGTGCATTTGATTTGATTATTGTGGACGAAGCCCACCGAGGCTATATTCTTGACCGTGAAATGACGGAAGAAGAAATCCTCTACGATAATCAGGATGATTATATGAGCAAGTACAAGCAGGTTATCGAGTATTTCGATGCGGTGAAAGTTGCCTTGACTGCTACGCCCGCCCTGCACACGACCGAGATTTTCGGGGAGCCGGTCTATACCTACAGCTACCGTGAGGCGGTTATCGATGGCTGGCTGGTGGATCACGACCCTCCATATCTGATTAATACGGATTTCATTGAAAATGACGCACAGTTCAAGAAGGGTGAAACCTTGGCGCAATATGACCCCAACACCAATGAACTTTTGAACGGTGCAGTTTTGGACGATGAAATGGATTTCGATGTATCGGAGTTCAACCGCAAAATTGTTCTGCCGGATCATACCCGCAAGGTGCTGGAAGAAGTTTCGACCTACCTGAATCCGGAAAGTGGAGAAAAGACGCTGATTTTTGCGGTGAATGATGCACACGCTGACCGTATTGTGGATACGCTCCGAGAAATTTACAAGCCCTATGGCATTTCCAATGATGCCATTATGAAAATCACGGGCAAAACTGCCGGCGGCAACAAAAAGAAGATTTTGCAGGTGATCAAGCAGTTCAAAACAACCAGTACCCCAACATTGCCGTAACAGTCGACCTGCTGACTACCGGAATCGATGTGCCGGCAATTTGCAATTTGGTGTTTATGCGCAAGATCAACAGCCGGATCCTCTTTGAGCAGATGCTGGGACGCGCTACTCGCCTTTGTCCGGAAATCGGAAAGACGCACTTCAATATCTTCGATGCAGTTCGCGTGTACGAGGACTTGGACGACACTTCCAATATGAAGTCAGTCTCCGTCAGCAAATCAATGGCTGAATTGTTGGAGGATTTGTTCCGTCCAGGTGAGGTCAGCAAGCAGCCTGTCAAAGATCGCATTTTGGCAAGATTGCAGCGTAAGAGCAACAATCTGACCGATGAGCAAAAGTATGATGTATCCGAGCGTTTAGGCGGAAAAACAATTCGGGAATATGCGAAGGAATTGAAAAGCTGTACAGAGGAAGCTTTTGTGCGACGTTGCCGGGAGGATAAGGATTTCCTGCTTTGGTTTGACAACCTGAAGGGCAAAAAGCGCGGACATTACTATTCCGAAAAGGAAGATACTCTTTTGGAAACGACCCGCGGCTATGGTGACACGGAAAAACCGCAGGATTATCTGGACTCTTTTGTGGCCTATGTTAATGAGAACAAAGACCGTATCGAAGCGATCCGCATAGCCTGCACCCGCCCCAGCGATATGACCCGGGTGCAGCTTCGGGAGTTAAAGCTGGAACTGGATAAGGAGAATTTCACCGAGAGCAGCTTGAATGAAGCGGCCAGTGCGGTGAGCAATGAACGGATCGTGGCAGACATTATCGCCTTTGTTCGTCGGGCTGTACTTAAAACGCCGCTGGTGAACCACGATGACCGCGTGAAAATGGCCTTTTCTAAACTGATTTCGGCGCATCACTTTAACAAAATGCAGCTGGATCTGCTGGAAAAGATCAAGGTATATATGCTTCACGAGAGCATCCTCAATACCGAGACCTTTGAGGCGCCGGCGTTCAAGATGGATGGCGGTTTCGCACGCTTTAACAAGAAGTTTGGCGGGCAGCTTGCGGAAATCATCCGCGAGATCAACACTTATATTTACGAAGGAGCAGCTTAAATGAGCACGCAAGATATTGTACAGAAACTTTGGAACCTCTGCAATGTGCTGCGGGATGACGGTATTACTTATCACCAGTATGTGACAGAGCTGACCTACATTCTGTTTTTGAAAATGGCCGATGAGACCGGTGCAGATAAAGATATTCCCGAAGCATATCGTTGGGGCTCTTTGACCAGCCGTTCCGGCATTGACCTGAAAAAGCACTACTATACGCTGCTCAGCAAGCTGGGCGAAGAATCCGTTGGCCGCGTGGCGCAGATTTACGCCAACGCATCCTCCAGCATCGAGGAGCCGAAAAACCTCGAAAAAATCATCACGGAGATTGATAAGCTGGACTGGTATGAGGCCAAAGAGGAAGGTCTGGGCGACCTGTATGAAGGACTCTTAGAGAAGAACGCCAACGAGAAGAAGTCCGGTGCCGGTCAGTACTTTACCCCTCGTGTGCTGATCGATGTGATGACGGAGCTCATCAAACCCCAGCTGGGCGACAAGTGCTTTGACCCGGCCTGTGGTACTTTTGGCTTTATGATTGCAGCCAACCGCTATGTCAATGCGCATAACGATATGTATGCACTCTCTGACCGTCAGGCAGATTTCCAGCAGAATAAAGCGTTCAACGGTGTGGAGCTGGTGCACGAAACCCATCGCTTGGCATTGATGAATGCCTATCTGCACAATATGAATGCTAACATCACATTGGGGGATTCCCTTGCGCAAAGCGCCAAGAGATTGAAAGATTTTGATGTTATTCTGACCAATCCGCCCTTTGGCACGAAAAAGGGCGGTGAGCGTGCCACACGGGATGACATCTCTTTCCAGACCTCCAACAAGCAGCTGAACTTTTTGCAGGTGATCTATCGCAGCCTGAAGGCGGACGGCAAGGCCCGCTGTGCCGTGGTACTGCCGGATAATGTGTTGTTTGCCGCCGGTGACGGTGCCAGCGTGCGCCGGGAACTGATGAATTTCTGCAATCTGCATACCATTCTGCATCTGCCCACAGGTATTTTCTATGCACAGGGCGTCAAGACCAATGTGCTGTTCTTTACCCGCGGGACAACCGAGCAGGATAACACCACCGAGGTTGCATTCTACGATATGCGCACCAATATGGACAGCTTTGGTAAGACCCGGCAGCTGCGCAAGAGTGATTTCGACGAGTTTGTGGCAGGGTATGAAGACCCGTCCAAGCGCACCGGCGAGCGCTGGAGCAAATTCACTCGTGAGGAGATCGCCAAGAATCCGGACGATAGTCTTGACCTTGGCTTGATCCGCGACGACTCCATCGTGGATTATGACGATCTTCCTGACCCTGTAGAAAGCGGCGAGGAAGCGATTGCAAATTTGGAAGAAGCGGTCGATCTGCTGAAAAGTGTTGTGCGTGAGCTTCGTGCTCTGACGGAGGAGAAGTGATGGCAAGAGCAAAAAAAGAAACCGCCCTCACGCCCGAAGAGCGTTTGCAGGCAGCTTTAGTGCCGGATTGGGAGTGGCCGTATAAGCTGCCGGAGAATTGGTGCTGGACAAGAATCGGTATGGTTAGTAATTTTGAACGCGGAATTACTTTCCCAGCAGCCGCAAAAGAAGCTGCACCAACTGAGGATAATATTCCGTGCCTTCGCACAGCAAACGTGCAAGAAAATCTTGAAATTGACGATATGATATATGTCAACAGAGACTTTATGAAGGGAAATATCGCAAAACTGGTGCGTGAAAACGACATTATTATGTCTTCGGCCAATTCCAGAGAGCTTGTTGGTAAATCTTCTTTAGTAACACATATTCCTTTCCCTATGACTTTTGGCGGTTTTGTTCTTAATATAAGAGCGAAAGAAATGTCCAGTAAATATTTGTTCTATTTCTTGCGGCACGAATTCCTTGCAGGAAAATTCATCGGAGAATCTTCACAGACAACGAACATTGCAAATATCAACACAACGACGCTAGGAAACTACGAAATCCCTCTCCCTCCCCTCGCCGAGCAGCAGCGCATTGTTGACCGCATTGAAAGTCTGTTTGCCAAGCTGGATGAGGCCAAGGAAAAGGCGCAGGCCGTGGTGGATAGCTTTGAAACCCGCAAAGCCGCTATTCTGCATAAAGCCTTCACCGGTGAACTGACTGCGAAATGGCGGGAAGAGCACGGCGTGGGGATGGAGAGTTGGAAATACATACCATTTGAAACGATTATCGAAAAAATGCAGAATGGTCTTGCGAAGAGAAAGGGGATCAGCGGAACCCCCTATGTTGTTTTGAGACTGGCCAATCTCACAGATTGCGGATTTAACACCGATGACTTAAGAGAAATTTTATTGGATGAGAAAGAGCAGGCGAATTATGAATTAAGGCCGAATGATGTAATAATGATTCGTGTTAATGGATCAAAGGACAATGTGGGAAAGCAATATCTTATAACAAATCAGCACCATTGGGCATTCTGTGACCATATAATTAGAATTCAATATTCTAACAGGTTACTTCCTCAGTATATGATTTATTTTTCGAGAAGCAAAAACTATCGCATATATGTCAAAGAGAACATTGTGTCAAGTGCAGGACAAAACACCATTAGTAGAAAAGGAATGGTAGGATTGGTAGTTCCTATACCGTGTCTCAATGAACAATTTGAAATCGTTCATATTCTTGATGATTTGTTTTCAAAAGAACAACAGTCCAAAGAAGTCGCCGAAGCAGTCCTTGACCAGATCGAACTGATGAAAAAATCCATTCTCGCCCGTGCTTTTCGCGGTGAACTGGGTACGAATGACCCGAACGAGGAGAGCGCGGTGGAATTGCTGAAGCAGATCATTTAACATACTTGTTGAAAGTAAGAACAGAAATGAGGGATGATAGTGATAGACCAGACAAATGCAAATATTGAAAGACATATCAAAACCCACTCAGTGCGTTCTGATGATGACCGTGCGGCAGTATCTGTTTTGGAGACATTTCTTCGTTCAAATGGGAGAATCAACACTTCTTTTGCATCAGATGATAAGTGGCCCAATCACGATGGCACTTTCGAGTTTGTTCCCGACCCTGACATTTCTAGGCGGCCCAAGCAGACTTTCTATGTCCAAATAAAGGGAACACGCAATTATACTGAGCGCGAGGGTGTTATCAAGTACACACTAAAAGATCTCGCTTTTCCTGCTTTTATATGTGACAGAGTATCTCTTGATCCGGGAATTTTGTTTGTGATTCTCAATTCCGCTGAACGCGAAGATGAGAGAGTTTTTTGGAAGTATATGTCGCCCAGTTTTCTTAACAGTATTGATTTTGCAAAAGACAGTATAACCGTCAGTTTTTCACCGGAAGAGGAAATCTTGAACAATGACGAAAGCGTTTTAGCTTTTTGCGAGAGGTTAGAAAAAATTGTCGAACGGCATTCCTTTGTAAACCAATTGGAGCGGCATAGTTATTCTTTTGAAGAAGCTAAGCGAATTGTCGAGGCCTGTGATGAGGAAATCACGGAAAGCATTGACAATTTAAGCATTCTAAATAAGAACCGCGACAACATTTCACGGAGAATTCTGACGAGATTGAACGATCTATGCATTTCAGCTTTACTGCTGAATGCGATGAAAGACGGCTATCAAAGTCCCAACGCCGGCTTTGCGTGGGAATACTCACTCTTAAGGGCAAATACAAAGTACTTAGGGAATTTTTACCGAGGATTGCAATATATCGGACGCCGGATCCCCGAGGAAGGCCAAGCAGAGCGGCTGATGCTGAAGTACTACAGCTTTATGTGGCAGATACGACAATCGATCTACGAAAACTACGGCATCACCGTGCTTCAGAACTTGGAGAAATTTCAGGAATATACCGGAACTGATGAACTGGATAAACAATACTATGAGTTGGTGGCGAACGCTTTCTCAAACCCAAAAACTGAGCAGAAACATAACAGTAATACGAGGTTTTATATTCAAAAAAGGACTCCGTTTTATGTCGGTAAAGAGCGTTATTTTGAGGTAACACTGCAGCAAGCGGACATCTATGCGTCAAAGTATAACCGAATTACAGCATATACCAAACTTGACATTTCTACAGGCTATTCTGTACAAATCGACTATGTCCCATCATACATTAATCTCTGGGGTGTCAATACAGAAATTAAAATTATCACAGCTTGGCGTGTTTCGGTAGATCCTAAATGTTTGAACAAGCTTGGAAGGATACTTAATATGCGCCTTCAGCTTTCTTCAAAATATGGAGAATATGATGCCCTGATGAGATTCCTAACAGAAACAGGTATGGATTTTCTGGAAATGATTGATCTTCGGGAGATACATTTCTCGAATCTTTTGGAGTCGGTTTACAAAAAAACAAATACCTCTTGTTTCAAAGATGTTTTACAGCAGCTGAGGGACAACTATTCTACAGGTTCGACACACTTCGGCCGATATACAATTCGGTATCTGTTACTGAATCTGCGCGAAGATCTTTTGGAACGCGTTATGCCGTCTCAGTTTAGTCCGCAATGGAAATGCAAGGATTTATACCTGTCTAGAAAATGCTTTCCGTTTGAGTGTAACCCACTTGCTTCTGATTTAGCTGACAGCAAAACGAGCCAGATAAGTCAAGCCAAGTACTTGGCCAGAATAGTTGAAAAGGAAAAGACTGAGGTTGCGGTTCCATACTGGTCTATTGTAAAATCTATGCAAGATACCGGCGAAATTTACTGCGGTCTTGGCGGAGATTTAACCGAACAGGCGATCCAGAAATATAATGATTGCTTAGACGATTGGGAAAAGCGCCAAGGGTATGAAATCATTTCAGATGGAAATGTCGCTTGTATCGCAGCATATGAGGCATCGACGCTCTTTATTTTGAATAAACTACTGGAATTATCACAGATTCACAATAAAGGGCAAAAAGAAGTTAACGAAAGATATTTGAGAAATTGCGATATTGCCTTTTCAGATCCTAAAAAAGAAGAAGCTCTTAAATATGCTTTTGTAAACTCCAGAGTACTTCTTGTTTACGGAGCTGCCGGTACCGGAAAGACGACCCTAATCGATATGATCTCGACAATGCTGTCTGGGCGTCGGAAATTGTTTCTTACCAAAACACATACGGCCTTGCAGAATCTGCAGAGGCGAATTAATAATCCGGGGGCTGACGCCAGTTTTGTAAGCATCAATAGTTTTACGAAGAGAGTAAACCTTCCTGATTATGATGTTATCTTTGTAGACGAATGCAGCACCATTGATAATCGTGTTATGAAGGTATTTCTTGAGAAGATGCGCCCGGATACATTTTTAGTGCTTGCAGGAGACACCTATCAGATAGAATCTATTGATTTCGGTAATTGGTTTACTTATGCCAAGGATATTATCAAGACTAAAGGCTCGAATGTTGAACTCGTAAGCACTTGGCGAACTAAGGATCCCGGATTAATTGAGCTTTGGAATGAGATGCGAAATAAGGGCGCGCTAATAACGGAAAAGCTTGTTATCGATGGCCCATTTTCCGAGAATATTGGCGAAGGGGTATTTAATTCCGAAATAATGGATGAGGTGATTTTATGCTTGAACTATGACGGAAAATTTGGCTTGAACAATATGAATAGCTATTTTCAAAATGCTAACACAGAAAAGGCTGCTGTCTGGAGAGACTGGAAATATAAGGTTGGCGATCATATATTGTTCAATGACACGGATAGATTTTCTCTGCTATATAATAATTTAAAAGGTCGTATTGTCCAAATAGAACTGTTCGACCGTAGAATCAGATTTACAGTAGATGTAGAGATCCCGTTAACAGAACAAGATTGCCAAAACGATGGCATAGAATTCATCGATATAATTGATGATGTGACCCGAATACGATTTGATGTACTTGATTTTGAAGAGGAAATGGCAGATGAAGATCGCAAAAAAAACATCGTACCGTTTCAACTTGCCTATGCGGTTTCAATTCATAAAGCGCAGGGCTTAGAATATAGGTCAGTTAAGGTTGTTATTCCGAGTAGCAACGCTGAAAAAATAACACACGGCATTTTCTATACAGCAATTACGCGTGCAAAAGAAAAGCTAAAAATCTACTGGAGTTCTGAAACGATGCAAGAAGTCGTCGCTGGATTTTCGGTAGACACTTCAAGACAAAAAAGTTTGGCAATTATTAAGGAGAAGCTGAAGCAGAACAAGAATACTTAGGAATAGGGCGCCGACCGTTTGGCCGGTGCCCTATTCCTATATGCGCCATCTATAAGTCAATAGCAATTATCAGCCGTCCTCCCATCATCGGGAGGGCGGCTTTTTGCGTTCAGATAAAAAGTATTTGAGAAATTTCTCGAAAACACCCCAACAAACGGCGCCCCTTATTCAGAGTAAGTGAAGGGAGAAATATTTTTGTGGGAAATTTTGAAAAACACCCTGCCAAACGGCACCCCTTATTCAGAGTAAGTAGAAGGGTCCTTTTGAAAAATTGAGGGGACTTTTCAAATTACTTTGCCAAAATCTCGAAAAAGTTCCCAATTGGTTAGTAGGAAGGCCCTGAAAAATTTCCTTCAAAATCCTATTTGTTATTTGCCAGAAAAGTTCCCAGTTGATTAGTGGGAGGGGCGCTTAAAAATTTTCTTCAAAATTCTTTTTATTTTTGCCGGAAAAATTCCCAATTAAGTAGTAGAGGGGGACGCAGAAAAATTCTCAAAAGTTTTTTCGTTCAAATCCAAAAAAAATTCCCAGTTGGTTAGTGGAGAGGATTTCAAAGAAATTTTTCAAAATTCCTTCGTACAAATCGAAAAATTTTTCCCAGTTGATTAGTGAGGGGGTCTATAAAATGCCTTTCTCGCTGGCTACCTATTGAGGGGACTGTCTCCCTGTGTACCTTGAAAATTGAATCGCCGCCTCCAAAGGATATGCTTCCGGCAAGTGACGCCACGACTTCCCAATAATTCAGGGCTCCCGCAAAATCGAAGATTTTGTGGGAAGAGGAGCAGCAGTGAAGCGAATGATATGGAACTTGCTGCGACGAGAGCGCACCAAAGAAGCGATACGCCGTGGTGAGACTCCGGGGCAGGAACGATACAGATGAGCGGCATCAAGCAAAAATTACCGCAGAAATGCGGCTTCAGAACAGACAAAGGAGGTTCAAGCCTATGAAGAAAAATGAGCTCAGAGAGCTTTATCAGATGATGTTTCCGGAATACCCGGACATTGTGACCGTTAAAGAGCTTCGGGAGATGCTGGGCATCAGCCGCAAGCTGGCCTACAAGCTGATCGGCTATGGGTATATCCACGCCGTGAAGATCGGCACGACGCTGAAGATCCCGAAAATCAGCGTCATCAACTATGTGATGGAGAAGGAGTTGAAGAAAGTTGGATGAGATCAAGCGCCTGACGCCCGCCCAAAGGGCACGCTGCAACCGGCTGATCCGGCGGCTGTGCGCCAACTACGCGGTGGCAACTGCCTGCCGTTGGACGATGGCGAAGGCTGCGTGTGCGTGCAGATGATTTCCTATTCGCTGCTTTCCGGCGGGCGGTTCTGCCCGCCGACAAGGCACTTTACGCCGACATTTACCGGCAGCGCACACGGCTCTGCGACCGGTGTGGAAAGCCCTTTGCACCCAGTCGCAACCGGCAGAAATACTGCCCGGAATGCGGCTGCTCCATTCGACGCAAGCAGAAGGCGGACTCTACCAGACGGCGCAGCGTCGAACATTAGGCACCGGGAAAGCCTTGATTTCCGGGGCTTTTTTGAGGGAAAAGCGGGTGCGGGTGGCCGTTTCCATCCGCACCCGCCAAAATCCACTTCTAACATTCTACAAAGGAGAAAAATCTATGAACAACAAACTGAAAACCGTGGACGCAGAGACCTTGCTGTCCACGCCGATGAGCAAGACGAGGTTCATCGTAGACGGCCTTATTTCGCAGGGCGTCAATGTCATCAGCGGCGCCAGCAAGATCGGCAAAAGCTGGCTGATGCTGTGGCTGGGGCTGCAAGTGGCGCAGGGAAACTCTATTTGGGGGCTGCCTACACTGCAATGCGATGTGCTCTATCTGAGCCTTGAGGACACCCAGCGCCGCATCAAAGACCGGCTCTACAACCTCACCGACAGCGCCCCGGACAACCTGTATTTCACCGTGACCTCCGGGCTGATCGGCTGCGGGCTGGAGGAGCAGATCACGGATTTCCTGACCGAGCATCCCGCCACCAAGCTGGTCATCATTGACACGCTGCAAAAGGTGCGGGACTCCAAAGGCAGCGCCGGAAAAGCGGGAATGTACGGCAACGACTACGACGACATTTCCTCCATCAAGCGCATTGCCGACGGCTTCAACATCGCCATTTTGCTGGTGCATCACCTGCGAAAGCTGCAAGACAGCGACGATCCCTTTAACGATGTCAGCGGCTCTACCGGCATCATCGGCGCTGCGTACACCAACTTTATCCTGCGCCGTAAGCGCAGCGGTAACGCCGCTACGCTGCTGGTTAGTGGGCGTGATGTGGAGTATCAGGAACTGACCTTGCAATTCAACGACCTTGTCTGGGAGCTGGTGGAGCGCAAGAACAGCGAGACATTCACAAGGCAGAGCTGCCGAAATTTCTGTTTCGGGTGGTGGACTTTATGGAGTGCCGCACCGAATGGGTAGGCACGGCCACGGAGTTGCTGACCGAAATGAAGGAGCAGGAGGTCACGCCCAATATGGTCACAAAGTATCTCGGCCAGTTCGCCTATGAGGTGCTGGAGCCGCTGGACATCGAGTACCGCACCAAGCGAACAGGCAAAAGCCGACTCATCAAATTTCTGCGCCGTGACGGCGATGACGCAAATGACGCCGGGATCGCTATATAAGGAAATCTCCGTCACAACCGTCATTGCCGTCACAAACCGAAGAAAGGGGGTGAACAAATGCGCAGCAAAAACTACGGAATCAATGTCCGTGTGACCGAGCAGGAGAAGCAGAAACTACTGGAAAATGCCCGATTCTGTTCTCTGTCGCTGTCGGAATACTTGCGGCGGGAAAGAGGTCAGAGCGGCCATCACGGAGCGGGATTACCGCCTGTTTCAGATGCTGAACGGCCTGAAAGCGGAGCTCCCACAGCTCCAGAAAGAGGAAATTCTGAGCAGGCTGGAAGCAGTTTTAAATGAATTAAAGTAAGCGAGAATTACGCCTGCGCAGTCTAAGCGAGCAGACTGTTTTTACTCCTGTCGGAGCCAAACAGTGTATCCGCTTGCGATGCCTGCGTCATCTGAGCGAGCAGTGCGTTTTTACTTCCGGCAGGGCCGGAGCGCAAAAACACTCGTTAGGGCGTGCCCTAAAACCCCGAAAGAAAAAACTATGAAAGTGAGGACAACACAATGAGAAAATCTGATTTTACTTTACCGACACTGGACGATCTGTTTTCCACGCAGGCGGAGCGGGACGATGCCAAGCTGGAGCGGGTGCGGAATATTCCACTGGCCGAGCTGCACCCGTTCAAGGGTCACCCCTTCAAGGTGCAGAACAACGAGGAGATGCAGCGGATGATCGAGAGCATCCGCTAGGTGGGAGCCATTGTCCGTCATCGTACGGGAGCTGTCTGACGATGAAGCGGTGATCGCAATGGTGGACGCCAATTTGCAGCGGGAGACCATCCTGCCCAGCGAAAAGGCGTTCGCCTACAAGATGAAGCTGGATGCCATCAAGCATCAAGGTGTCACTTCTGCCCAAGTTGGGCAGAAGCTGCTCAGTGTAGAAAAAGTAGCTGACGATGCCGGCGAAAGCCGTAATCAAATTAAAAGATATATTCGCCTGACCTACCTGATTCCCGAGCTGCTTTCGATGGTGGACGACGGTAAGATCGCCTTCAACCCGGCGGTGGAGCTTTCCTACTTAGACTCGTATCAGCATCGGGCGGTGCTGGACGCGATGGCGCTGAACGACTGCACCCCGTCCCACGCCCAGAGCATCCGCCTGAAAAAGCTGGCGCAGGAGGGCTTACTGGATGACCAGACGATCTACGCCGTGCTGGCGGAGACGAAGCCCAACCAGCAGGAGCAGCTGAAATTCAAGCGGGAGGAGCTGCGGAAATACTTTCCTTCCGGCTACACCGAGGAGCAGATGCGCCGGGACATCATCAAGGGGCTGGAATTGCTGAAGCGGCAGAGAGAACGGAACCGGGATGCCCGCTGATTCGTACCGATACGGCTACGATAAAACAATTCGCAGAATAGAGAGAACCCAAAACCGATGGTATACTGATACTGTCGGTTTGGAGTTCTGTTCTGCAAATACAAAGGACAGGAGGAAATGAAATTGGTAGCAGGACATCTGACATTGAAAAACGGCAGGTATTACGCCGTGCTGAACTATAGAAACGCCGGAGGGCAGCGGAAAACGAAATGGATCTCGCTGGGGCTTCCCGAAAAGGGCAGCAAGCGCAAGGCGGAGGCGGAGCTGGCGAGGCTTCGGGCGGAGTTTGAGCCGCCTAAAGAGGTGGGCGACCTGAGCAGCGATATGCTGTTTGCCGATTATCTGCTGGAATGGCTGGAAATCGCCAAGGGACGGCTGGCTGTGGCAACATACAGTTCTTACGCCGCAATGATCAAGAAGCCAGTCGGACCGTACTTCCGCCAAAGGAATCTGACCTTGCGGGAGCTGGAAGCCCGACACTTGCAGATGTTTTATTCCGAAATGCTCAGAAAGGTAAAGCCGAATACGGTCATCCACTATCACGCGATTATCCACTCGGCACTGAAATATGCGATGAAAACCGACATGGTACCGCAGAATGTTGCCATGAAGGTGGATAGGCCGAGGAAGAACTCATTTCAGCCGACCTTCCTTGATGCGGAGCAAATGCAGAAGTTGTTCGAGATTGTCAAGGGAACGCGGCTGGAGCTTCCGGTTTTGGTTGCTGCGTTTTATGGACTACGCCGTGGCGAGGTGCTCGGGCTAAAGTGGGATGCGATCGATTTCAATCGCGGAACGCTGACCATCAAACGAACAGTCACTGAGGCAACGATTGACGGCACCATGAAAATTATCGAGCAGGATTCTGCTAAGACCAAATCGAGCCTGAGAACGCTTCCCTTGGTGGGGAGCTTCCGCGACTACTTTCAAAAGGTCAAGGAAGCGCAGGAACTCAACAAGAAAGTTTGCGGCAATTGCTATAACTACGATTACGACGGTTATGTCTTTGTGAATGAACTGGAAGAGCGCATGCGCCCCGACTATTTGACGGAGTACTTTCCTAAGTACATAGCAAAACACGGGGTGCCGAAGATGCGGTTTCATGATCTTCGCCATAGCTGCGCCAGCTTGCTGCTGGCTAACGGCGTGCCGCTGAAGCAAATCCAGGAATGGCTAGGCCACTCGGATTTCAGCACGACCGCCAATATTTATGCCCATCTCGACTACAGATCCAAAATATCCTCGGCGCAGGCCATGGAGCAGGGAATGCTTCTTCCGAGGTCAGATGATTTCGGGTGCCGCTGGGAAGATGTAACCGAGCAAGGCAAGATAGCAGAACCGGATTTGAACCCGATTTTCGACTAAAAAAACATGCTGTTCTAACGCAAAAACGGCCAATTCTAACGCCGTTCCAACGCGAAAATCGGAAAATTCAAGGAGTCAGACAAAAAAGGAAAGTCCAGCAAACCCTTGAGTTTACTGGACTTTTTTGGTGTTTTCACCTAACTTTAATAGAATTTCAAGAGGGGGTGCAATAACGGTTTGGAGGGGGGTGCATTTTTAACTTTAGGGGGGTGCAGTTCTTTGCCAAAGGAAGAGGAGCGCCTTCATGAAATAATGTGTTAATGGAAAATAATTTTTTGTTAAAATGCGTATGTTTTTCTCTACACCCCTTGCAAACCAGAAAAAAGCGCGGTATAATATGACCAGAAGAACCGAAATGGTCATATTTCAAGGAGGGTGCGACCTTGGCTTTTACCGATTACGAAACTGAGCAGCTCCGCAAGGCGTTGCTGAAGGAAACGAGACATTGTGCTGTCACGCTGGGGATGAAGAAAACCTCCGTAGAGCAGCTGACGAAGGCGGTCGGCATTGCGAAGGGCTCGTTCTATAAATTCTACGAATCCAAGGAAATGCTTTTCTTCGCGGTTTTGGAGAACGTTCACTCCGAGCTTTACGGAGTGGCTGACCATGCACTGAGCGAAGCAAACGGCTTGCCGCCGTCGGAGCGTGCGGCAAAGGCGGTTCTTGCCGTCTGCCGGCGGCTGTCCGATACCGGCGACATGGTTTTCATTGAAAACGATGCGAAGCTGCTTTTGCAGAGACTGCCGGAGGACGTCAAAAATGTCCATTACCACGATGACGAGACGCACATTCGTCTGCTTTTGGAGAAATATGACCTTGTGCCGAGTTGCGGCATCTCTTTGGCTGCCGCCACGGTACGGGGACTGATTCTGACCGTCTCACACAAGGAGCAAATAGGAGGACTGTACCCGCAGGTGCTGGAAACGCTGGTGTACGGCGCTTGCAGGGAGTTATTTAAATAAGCGGAAGGCCGCAGAGATGCGGCTTTTCCGAGACGCGACGGTTAGCACCATCTAACTTTCTGAATGCACGCGTCGGTTAGGTTAATCTAACATTGAAAGGAATGATAGCGATGCAGGGACACAAGAATTTCTGGGACAAAAATGCCGGACGTTACAACCGCTTTATGCGAAAGGATCGGGCGGCGTATGACGAGATGTATGTGCTGATCCGGCCGGTTGTAAAAGCCAAGACGGTGTTGGAGCTGGCGACTGGCACGGGATTGATCGCAAAACACATCGTAAACGCGGCGGCGCACATCGAGGCGACGGACGCCTCTGCGGAGATGATCGCCGAGGCAAAGCGGGATAATCGCACGGAAAAGCTGTACTTTTCCGTGCAGGATATGTTCTGCCTGCCCTATGCGGAGGAGTCCTTCGACGTGGTGATCGTGTCCAACGCACTGCACATCGTGCCGCAGCCGGAGAAGGCCCTGCAAGAAATCAAGCGGGTGCTGAAGGACGACGGTGTACTCATCGCGCCCACCTTTACCCATGCGGGAAACTCGTTTTCCGGCAAGGTCAAAGCCTTTTTCATGAAGCTGGCAGGCTTCCCTCTCCACAGCAGATGGACGAGCGAGGAATACCTGCGCTTCCTACGGCAAAACGGCTGGGCGGTGCGGAAAAGCGCTGTTCTGAAGGCATCCTTCCCGCTGACTTATGCGGAATGTGTGAAATCGGAGGTGTGATAAGATGTCATTTTTTGAGAACACCAGAAAGCCTGTGGGGCTTGGCGGGAAAATCATGGTCGCCATGATGAACCTGGGGCACAGTCCTGTGGCACGGTGGGGACTTCGCTTTTTGGAGCTTGCTCCGGACGCCAAGGTGCTGGACTGCGGCTGCGGCGGAGGGGCGAACATCAAGAGAC
>ENA-OZHQ01000105-OZHQ01000105.1-human-gut-metagenome-genome-assembly--contig:-NODE-105-length-20150-cov-14.737198_pt1 | contig 20150 bp, 16 predicted proteins | sample MGYA00244044_ERZ653682 | MGnify/ENA primary metagenome ERZ653682 (study PRJEB26926, sample SAMN06165288) | human gut metagenome | biome: ENVO:00009003; feature: ENVO:2100002; material: ENVO:00002003...
TTTCGTCCTCCTTGTGAATTTCCTCTAATCTTTGCCGCAGCTCTTCCAGCTTTCCGTCCGCCATCTGCTGCTGAACCACTTCGGCGCGTTCGTGGGAATCCCCGGCGCACAGAATATCCAAATAGTATTCTGTCTGGTCGAGGTTGTGGCAGGCTTCTATAAATCGCTCGTGAAGCGGCTCGTCCTGTGTGAGTGGCGCATACCGTACCTTCCAGTCCCGCAGCACACGGGCATAATCGGACAGAACAGAAAAGCACAGCCGCTCGTTTTCCATGAGCTGCTGTGCTTCTGTTTGCTGTCTGCGTTTTTCAAGAATTTCCTTTGTCGGTGGTCTGTTCGTGTCAATGCCGAAGTCTGCTGCAAGCTGCTGAGCGGCTTCGTAAATCGGCAGGGTAAAAAAGTTGGCGGCAAAGTCGATCACGTCCCCATGTGCGCCGCAGGCAAAGCAATAATAGTAATCGTCTGCTACAAGCAAGCTGGGGTGCCGGTCGTTGTGAAACGGGCAAAGTGCTTTGCCTTGCCGGTTGACAGATACCCCGTACCGTTCCGCAGCTTCCCGACAGTTCACGCCATATTTGACGTTTTGAAAAAGGTTCATGCTGTATCCTCCGTAAAATAGATTCAAGAGGCTGTTTCTTCACATCTCTGTCTGTTTTATGTTCAGATCCTCTGCGGACAGGCGGATAACATGACAAGTTCATTTCAAAAAACATGACAGGTCTTTCCACGTTCATATTCTCGTGGTATAATTAAAATAAAAAAACATGACAGGAGGACGCAGCATGGCACAGGAGCTTATCAGCCACAAGGTTTTATCTTTGGATTTCTGGCAGGATACCGTGACCTACGCGGGCAGCGTCATGCCGACCGGAACGATCGGCTGCGCGGTATTGAACATTCCCGACGAAACGATCACGCGATTGGACGCGCCGTGCATGATCCTGAATCAACTGCTGACCGGCATTGGCTTAAAGAATGTAGATATGCAGCTTCTCCCGAAAGCGCAGGAGGCGGGACGGGCTATCATTCACGAGCTGCACGATGTCCAGCCGTTTTCCCATTTGGACAGAAAACAGTTTGAAGATTACCTCACGCCGGCGTTTTCCGAAGAAGCGTTTGCCGAACTGAACAATTATTTGCAGCTTTCGATGGAGCAGCAGGCGCTCAGCGGTGTCATGGGCACACAGCCTTTGGCGGCACTCCTGATCCGCGTCATTCCGGTGCTGGGGCATCTGAGCTATTCCCTGCGACAGTATAAAATGACGTTGACTGCATTTGCAGAGTTCTTGCAAGAAAACGCCGAAATACGGACGCCCATTGGATATGCCGCCGCGTTTGGGCAGTTTTTCAGGGAGAACGCCACCTTGGAAGAAAGCAATCCGTCGTGGATGGCGCTGACCAATGCGACGGTGCAGTATGTTCCCGCGATCCATCCCGGCAATGCGGAGGCGCAGCTCGTCAAGCGGATGCACTTTGTATCCTTTGTTGGGATGTTTCGCGCCGATCTTTTTGAGGGGTTATGCGTCGGGCACGCGCCGAGAAAATGCGCCGTCTGCGGGAAATGGTTCCTGACCACCGACGCGCGGCACACGAAATATTGCAGCGGCTACGCGCCAAATGACAAACGCGGTCGCACCTGCCGTCAGGTCGGAAATCTTCGCGGGCGGGAGCAGCGGGAGCTTGCCCCTGACCATCCTATCAAGAAAATCTATACAAAGCGGTTCAACACGATCACGCAGTATCTTGGGCGCGGCACGCTGGACGAGCAGACCGCCGCCGTGATGAAAGCACTTGCAAAAAGCAAGCTGGAAAAAGCGCTGCAAGACAATGACTATGCGCAGGGTAGCTATGCCACCGAAATGGAGCAGACGGCTTTGTTGGCAGAAGCGAAAGCGAATAGGAAGCAGTAATCAAAACCCACAGCGGAAGGAGGTGCGGAGATGAAGGATAATCGTAATGAGATGATACCAGCGCAGTTTGTGGACTGGACATGGGATTTGACCGGCTATGTGGCAAAAGTACCGTTCTATAATGCCGATGATCTGACCATGCGCGAAGTCCAGAACGTCTTTCAGCTTGACCCGGAACCGCCCAAAATGGAACTGAACGACTACATACGCGAAACAGCCCATCGCAAAGACCTTGCATACTTTTCCTTCTTCCTGCACCACTTTGAAAAGCGGCTGAACGGTGTAATTTACCGCTTTCTCACCCGCAACGGATATGACCGCTACGACCCGGCGCGGTTTCTGGACTACAAGCTGGAAGTCCTGCAAATGCTGCTGTACTGTCTGCCGAGGTTTGACCCAGAGCAGGAGACGGAGTTTCTGAAATACGCGAAACACTATATCCGGGACGGACTGCTGTTCTGCCGTATGATGGGCGAAGCCGGTTCCTTTGCCAGCCTTGCGGAGTACCGGCGTGTGCGGCAGATTGGCGCGATATATAACAATTCGGGTAAAAGCCGCGCAGAGGTCATTTCTGAGTTCGCCGCCCAAAGCGGATATAAGGGCGAAAGCGTTTCTGCGGACGAGCTGCTGACCATTGCCCGGCGCAACCGCAGTATCGTTTCCCTCTATCGAACGGAGCAGGACGAGGACGGCGAGGAAACTGGCGAGGATGTGACGCGCGACGATAGCTGGAACTATGCCGACATCCTCTGGAACGGGATTCGGGCAAAGGCAGTAGCGGCGGCATTTGACCAGCTATCCTATAAAGAGCAATGGTATCTGGAAAAGCGGAACGCCATCTGCATGACCTGCGGGCGCGTCAGCACTTTGTCTACGCAGTCCACCTTTGAGGACTTGGCGGTGGATTTTGAGGGAACAACAGCCAGCGGCGCGGAGAGGTTTTACCGGCGCACGTTGGACAAGCTGCGCCTGAAGCTGCTGGAACGCGGCCTTGTTCATACCGTGACGCTGAAGCAGACCGAGTGCCGCAAAAGGAACAAAAAAATAGCCGCCGCTGTCTACCTGTATCAGGCGGACAACGACGGCGAATGGGGTGAGATTCGGTTTGATTTTGAAAGCAGCACAGCGGAGATTGTGAAGCTGGCAGATTGGGACACGATAAAATCCAATGTCTTTGCTAAGACAGCAATACGATATGTCCAGAATTTGCCGGAGGTACGGCTGCTGAAATCCGTGGTCGTGCCGTTTGAGATGGGCGTTCCGGAAAAACCAGTCCTTCCGACGAACGCGTCAAAAGCATTGAGGGGCAATTCGGCACACACGATCTCTCTGCGGCAGACGGAGTGCCGGAAAAAGGGTGAAACGATTACCGCTGCTGTCTATCAATATCTGGTGGACAACGACGGCGAGTGGGGCGAGCTGCGGTTTGACTTTGAGAACGGCACAGCCGAGATAGTAAAACTGGCAGATTGGGACACAGTGAAATCTAACGTCTTTGCAAAAACAGCGATCCGGTACATACAGGGATTTCCGAAAGCGAGACTGCTGAAATCTGTGACCGTGCCGTTTTGGAAAGGCAGGGCATAATTACCCGCAGAGCATGACCTTTGCGCAGAACAGGCCGTCCTGATAGGTGACTGTACTCACCCCACCGGATTTTTCTGCGATATGGCGGACGGACTGGATACCAACACCGTCTCCTTTTCGCTTGGAGGACAGAAATACCCCGTCTTTTTCCCGGATAACTCCATCATACGTGTTCTCAACCTGAATCAGTGCCAGACTGTTTCCATGCAGATAGGCGGTCAGCGCGATTCTGCGTCTGGCAGGTGCAGTACGCAGGCTGGCTTCCAGCGCATTCTCCAGCAGATTAGAGAGGACCAGGCACAGATCGATCTCGTCTACTGGAAGACATTCCGGCAGATCGAGCTGCACGGAAAATGGGATCTGCTCCCGCTTCGCAAGTGCGCAGTAATACCCGACCACGCCGTCTGCCGCCCGGTTTTCACAGAAATGCAGCTCCAGACTCGGGATTCTGGAAACTGCGCTGGAAAGATAGGCTTTGATCTTTTCAAGATTCCCTTCTTCTGCAAGGGCAGCGAGCTGACAAAGCTGGTGGCGCAGATCGTGCCGCGCCTGCCGGGCTTCCTCAATGGCAGCTTTCAGGCTTTCGTAGCGCTGCTGCTGCATGGAAAGCAGCTGGTTCTCCTGCTGCAATCTCACATTCCGGTTGATGCTGATCGCCATCAGAAGGAAGATTGCGTTGAAGAAAAGCATCAAAAACAAAAGTGTGGTGCTGATCACAAAATACCCCTGCAAAACACGCCCGGTATAGAGCGTGTCCGCATACTTGGGGATCATAAACAGATTCAGCGCAATGAACACCAGCGGCAGCACCCAGAACACATACCATGTCTGCGCAAAGTTTTCATCCTCGACCATCCTCCGCACGCTGTGCGTCGCAGGATAATAGGCGATGGCGGCAAACAGCCAGCAGATCGCATGATAGCAAATCGCAGACCGCAGACAGAACCATGGCGCAGCCTGCGCCTGCGGTAAACCGGTCAGCATAGCGGCGTTGATTGCCCGGCAAAGGCTGTTGATACAGGCAAATACCGCACAGACAGATAATGCAACCGTTCCGGATTTCCAAAGCGAGATCCGGAGCGTTTTTATGTAGATCACGACTGCAAGCAAGGTTATGTCTACGGTGCAGACGGAAAGCTGGCGGAGGTTGACAACGCGCTCTGGTCGATCACGGATGAGGCAGGCGCTGCCGTGGATACCCTGTCCGACGGCACACTGTATGAGCTGCGTGTGAGCGTCGCAGACGGCAGCGCGTTCGACCTGAGCGAGGCGGAAAAGGAGATCAAAATTTCCGTTGTGCTTGCAAAGTAAGTCTCAAGAAAGGTTCCGGTTCCAAAAGCGCCGGAGCCTTTCTGCCAATTTGCTTCTTACAAAATTGCGAATCAATCCTGCAAGACAGAGCTTACCGGAGGCAAAGCCGCCAAGTGAGGTTGTTGTGATGTTTGATCAAGCAATGTGATCCTAAAAATTTATAATTATTATTCAAGCAATCGCTTGATTTATTTTGCGGAGTCTGATATGCTATTATAAGAAACACTGGATAATGCACAGAAATGGGCGATGTGTTTTGAGGGAAGAAAAGAAAGCTGAAAAGAGACAGGAGCTTGTAGACGCCTGCCTTGGCTGCTTTGTCGAAAAGGGGCTGACCGTTGCCACCACGAAAGATCTCTGCAAGGCGGCAAAGCTGCAAAACGGCGGCATCTACTATTACTTCTCCACCAAAGAGGAAATCGTTCTTGCCTGCGCCGAGGAAGCGATCAGTCGAATTGAAAAAGCTGCGTTTGCCATCGTGTTTGAAGATATTCGTGACATCAAAAGCATGATGGATCATCTCGGTGAGCTGGCGGATAAAATGTCGCCTACCATGCGCTTTCTGGTCAGCGTATGTGTGTCGCGCGAATACGGAGAAAAGATAAAGCCTTCCCTTGTGCGGCTTGCCGCAAGATACCCTTATTACACGGGCAGGATTGCGGAGATCCTCGGCTGCACCGACGAAGATGTTGCGCCGTTCGTTCATCTGTCGATCCTCGCCATCAACAATTATATGATCTTTGCCGAGCGAGCGCTGTTTGACCCACAAATCGAAGCGGTCAAAAAAGAGCTTTCAAGGCTTGCAGAAAGAAAGGGGCGGAATAATCGATAGTTTACCATAAAGAGAAAATCACAAACGACTTCATAGTCAATCCATACGCACAAACCGTTCCGTGAAGATGACCAAAAACAGAAGAGAATCATAGGAGGACAACATGAAAAAGGTACTTGCAATTCTACTATCGCTGCTTACGCTGCTTTCCTGCGGGCTTCTTTCCGCCTGCTCTGCCGAAAAAACGCAGCCGGATACATTGGATACTGAAACCGTGTGGGAAACGGTCAGCGAGGCATACATCTATGCGTTCCCGCTGGTGCTGACCGACGCAACCAAAACATTATCGACCAATACGGACGGGACCATGACTGGCCGTGCGCCCATCAATCAGTTCAACCATGCACAAAAGCTGGCGGATGCCTCTTTCCGCACCGTTGTGACGCCGAACGTCGATACCGTCTACTCTCAGGCGTGGCTTGACATCAGTGAAGAGCCTATGATCTTCGTTCTGCCGGAAGCGGATCGCTTCTGCAACATACAGTTGCTGGATGCATGGACGAACACTGCCGCCGTGCTGGACAAGGCGGGTGCTTATGCCATCGCGCTTCCCGGCTGGGAGGGCGAGCTGCCCGACGGTGTGACGCGCGTGGACGTGCCCACCGCAACGGTGTGGTCGATCACCCGCACGGTGCTGTCCGGGAACGAGGATCTGCCCAATGTCTGTGCCATTCAGGAGCAGATGCAGCTCCTGCCGCTTTCGGCTTATGTACAGGGAGGCGAGTATGCCGCACCGCAGGGAGCTTATAAAAAGGAAAATGACTTTGTTCCCGTGAACAAGGTGCTTTCCATGACGCCAGCAGAGTTTTTCAATACGGCGAACGCTCTGATGCAGGTCAACCCGCCCGCCGATGCGGATGAGGAACTGCTGAAGAAACTCTCCGCCATCAACGTGGGCGCGGGCAAGACCTTCGACGCCGCCCTCCTGGGCGAAGGAGCTGCCGAGCGCTGGACGCAGATGCTTCAGGGGCTTCGCGCCACGCTTGCCGCCGACGGCGCGAAGTATGCGCAGAAACTCGGTCAGTGGATCTATTACGGCAAGCCCATCGGCGACTTCGGCACGGAGTATACCTACCGCGCGATGGTAGCGCTGGTGGGGCTTGGCGCCAACACCGTGGACGTGGCGATCTATCCCAAGACAGCGGTGGATGAGACCGGCGCAGCGCTGACCGGAGAAAAGAAGTATACGCTCCACTTTGAAACCCTTCCTCCCACGCTGGAGGGCGGCTTCTGGTCCGTGACCGCCTACGGAGAAGATGATTTCCTCATTGACAATTCCATCGACCGCTACTGCATCAACGACCGCTCCGACTTCAAGCTGAATGCGGACGGCACATTGGATATTATCCTGTCCAAGGATGCACCGGAAGACACCTCTAACTGGCTGCCTGTTTCCGACGGGGAATTTCATCTGTTCATGCGGATCTATGTACCGGATATGACAGCACTGGATAGCTGGCAGCCACCTGTTATCCGCGAACAATAAGGAGATGGAAAAAGAATGGCTATGAAACGTATTGCAGCAATGCTTCTTACATCGGTACTATTGCTGTCCTGCGTCGGCTGTGCGCAGGATGGGCGCAAAGAGCCGGGCGCGGAAAAGGCAGACCTGGGTCTGACCACCGAGGTCAAGCCCGCCACAGACTTTACGGTAAAGGCAAATGCCGCCGTCTACGATGAACTTGACTTCGATGATAAGCAGGAATATGAATTCGCCACCCGTGGACTGATCGACGCGCCGGAAACACTGGAACTGAAGGACGAGAATGGGACGATCCTCTGGAGTCAGGAAGCCTATGCGTTCCTGGACGATTATGAAAAAGCGCCTGACAGCGTAAATCCCAGCCTCTGGGAGAACACGAAGAACAACCATGCCTATGGTCTTTTTGAAGTGACGGATGGCATCTATCAGGTCCGCGGCTATGACATGGCAAATCTCACCGTTGTCAAGGGTGATACCGGCTGGATCGTCTTTGACACGCTGATGAGCGTGGAGTGCAGTCAGGCTGCCATGCAGCTAATCGAAAAGAATCTTGGTAAATTCCCGGTCAAGGCCGTCATCATCTCTCATTCCCACGCCGACCATTTTGGCGGCATCGCCGGCGTGATGGCGAAAGAGGATAAGGCAGACGAGACACTTTCTATTGAAGATCAGCTCGCCAGCGGCAAAATCCCCGTGATCACGCCTGTGGGCTTCACGGAGCACTCCGTGAAGGAAAATGTCTACGCCGGTAAGGGTATGGGCCGCCGCAGCAATTATCAGTATGGCGTCCTTCTGACCCCCGGCGTGACCGGCAAGCTGGCGCAGGGCATCGGCATGGGACAGTCCACCGGAACGGTCTCGTTCATGACGCCCAGCTATGAAATCATGCAGTCCGGCGAAAAGCTGACGATCGACGGTGTGGAGCTGGAGTTCCAGCTCACGCCGGGTACGGAAGCGCCCGCCGAAATGAACACGTGGCTGCCCCAGTACAAGGCGCTTTGGATGGCGGAAAACTGCACCGGCACGCTCCACAATCTCTACACGCTGCGCGGCGCGGAGGTGCGCGACGGCGCGGCATGGGCAAGCTATATCACCGAGGCCATTTCCCTTTACGGCAAGGACGCGGAGGTCACCTTCCAGTCCCACAACTGGCCGCACTGGGGAAACAACGTGGTGAACGACTACATGGTCAACACGGCTGCCGTGTATAAGTTCATCAACGACCAGACTCTGACCTATATCAATCAGGGCTACACCAGCGATGAGATCTCCAACATGATCGAGCTGCCGGAGGCGCTCAATAAAATCTGGTACACCCGCCAGTACTACGGGACGGTCGCCCACAACGCCAAGGCGGTCTACCAGAAGTTCATGGGCTGGTATGACAGCAACCCTGTCAACCTGAACCCCCTCATGCCAAGCGACAGCGCAAAAAAATGGGTGGAGTACCTGGGGGATGTTGACAAGGTCCTGCAAATGGCAAAGGCGGATTTTGACAAGGGTGAATATCAGTGGGTCGCAGAGGTCACAAACACCATCGTCTTTGCCGACCCGACAAACACCGACGCGCGGCTTCTGTGCGCCGATGCACTGGAGCAGCTGGGGTATCAGGCGGAGTCCGGTCCGTGGCGCAACGAATATCTGACCGCCGCGCAGGAGCTGCGCCATGGAAACGCCAATTTCACCGCTTCCACCAAATCTACCGGCGACATGGTCAAGGCCCTCTCCGCGCCTATGCTGTTTGACTACATGGCCATTGTCATGGACAAGCAGGCGCTGGCTGACCGCGATTTCACCATGAACGTGATCCTGCCTGACGTGGGCGAACAGCACATGCTCCGCGTGAAGAATGGTGTGCTGCTGGTCTATGCGGATACATTGTCTGATGATGCGGACGTGTCTATTACCTGCCCGAAGAATGCGCTGTTTGCGATCCTGACCAATAATCAGGAAACGGTTGCAAAGGCCGTCAAGGTCGAGGGCAGCGCAGAGCTGCTGACGCTGATGATGGAGAATATGAACCAGTTCCTGATCACCGGAGCCAACCCCTTCAACATCATCGAGCCGTAACGGCTTTGCGTGGCGGTCAGTGGGAAGACCGCCACGCTCGAGAGAAAACAGCAAGATGCTTTCAACGTAAATCAAAAGCTGTCTGTTTCTGTTGGAAACAGACAGCTTTTGCAGCCTTACGGTTGCCCTGCACACCCGAATCTGTCAGCCAACAGTAAAAATTAGAATTACTTCCTTATCACTGTTAAGCCAAGGAATCCGGAGCTTTTTGACGGCTCTGTCAGGGGTGTGCCGGCAAAGTTGTATTATTGCGAAAATGCGGATGCCGAGAAGGCTCGAGTGGATCTGATAATTGATGAATTATCGGCAGAAGGATTCAAGGATATAGTAATCTTAACCTGCAAAACCGAAGCAGCGAGTTTTATGAGCTCGTTCGTTGAAAACAGTAAATATAGGCACAAATATCCATTCACTACCTGTAGGAAATTTAAAGGTCTTGAAGCCGATGCAATCATTCTTATCGATGTGGACAGGGCGGTGTTTGAAGACGAAAATGTCTTGATTTTCTATGTAGGAGCCTCACGTGCCAGAATAAAACTTGCTATCACGGCTATCCTTGCAGACGATGACTGCCGAAATATACTTCAAAATACACTTAATTATACCGGTAAAATCAGACGACCGAAGCGAGATTTGGCAAGCGCGCTTAATGCAGTGGGAATTATAAGCACTTAGATATATACAAATTGATTCATTAACAAGCCGACCCGTCGAGCACTGAGGCTGGTTTGGGTTCCTTCGGGGAAAGAGTACAACTCGGGCTGTATGCAAGACGTTTGACACAGGTGTATGCTATGGGGACAAATGAAAAACAGGAAAAATTGAATCGGATTGCCAAGGAAATTATCACGCTCTCGCGCAGTACTCTGCTGGTCAATCTGCGATTCATGGATGTTGCACTGAGCCTTCTGGAACCATACGCCATTGATACTGGTACGCTCATGATTGACGGCAGACATATCTTTTACAACCCCATGCATGTCCTGCGATGTTATAAGGCCGCTAAGGAGCTCCCCGTGCGGAGCTATCTGCACATGGTGATGCACTGTGTCCAGGGAGATATACTGTTTTACTGTGTTCAGGTTGCTATGTCCCAGAATCTGCGCCGTTGTAGTCACGGGAATACCAGCTACTGTCATATCTTTTGCAAGCATCCTTCGCAGGGAATGAAAGCCCTTCCCATCAAAAGGCCGACGTTCGATCCCAGCTTTTTGCTGATACTTCGCATAGGTATATCCCACGGCAGACCCAGCATTTAGCGGTTGGAAGGGTGCTTGTGCGCGTAAAAATATATGTGGGAAATCGGTCTTTGGTCTGGCGTGAAGTATATACTCCTTCAAGGCTTCTCCGACTTCAGCCGGTAACGGCAAAAGCAGGCTTTTTCCCGTCTTTTGCTGCAAGAGCTTGATTTGGCCTGCCTGCCAGTCAATCTCATCCAGCTTCATGCGTACAATATCGTCCGCCCGTAAGCCAAGCCTTGCACCCAAAAGAATTATGGCATAGTCCCGTTTCCCTATGGGAGTTGCGCGATTGATCTGAGCCAAGATTTTTTCTAACTCTTCTTGCGTTGCTGCAGGCTGGATTTTTTCAGGCCGATGGACAGAAACCGCAAGGAACCCCATGTAATTGATAGAGATGGCCTGGTTTATCTGCAAAAAATCATAAAAGTTACGAAGATAAGACAGTGTGTTCCGTACACCGCCAGGACTGAGCGTACCAGCGCAAAAGCTGATATATTTTCCAAGGACATCCTCTGTCATAGTGGAAAAATCAGTGTACCCTTGTTCCAATAGTGTGTTTGTCAAACGAAAATGTGAGCAAAAGGGCCCCAAAAAAGTGAGCACCTTCAGCACCAGATTTCATGTCGTGAGCAATGTTTTTCCCAAGTACCAAATGCTCACCTTTTGAGTACCCGGAAAGATGAGGGCCTTTTGCAAGAGTGAGTGCCCTGGGGGCCTAATGCTCGCATCGGTGCCAATAGGGGCCAAGTGCTCACATCGGTGCCCAAAGCCCTTTTGCACTAATTTTGAGTACCCTAAGTGTATGCCCTCTGGCGGTTTAGGGACTGGGTAAGCCGGTAGCTTTCCCCAGAGAAAATCACAATATGGCTGTGGTGGATAAGCCGGTCAACGAGCGCCGCAGTCAGGCGGTTGTCCCCAAAGACAGTGTTCCACTGAGAGAACTCCAGGTTTGAAGTAATAATCAGGCTCTTGCGCTCGTAGCAATCGGAAATCACTTGGAACAGCAGTTCAGCGGCGTCCTTGTGCAGAGGGACGAAACCAATCTCGTCAATCACAACAAGCTCTACCTTTTTCAGCGTACCCAGGTAATTGTTCAAGGTTCCCTTGGTGTTCTTTTCCAGCAGTATGTTTGCCAACTCAGCCGCAGTAAAGAAACGGACACGCCGCCCCTCCTGGCAGGCTTTCAAAGCAATAGCCGTAGCCAGATGGGTCTTTCCCGTCCCAACGCTCCCCATAAAAATCAGGTTCTCTTTTGGGGCAAGGAACTGGAGGTCGGTCATGTATTCCTGTGGCAAGCCGCCAGGAAGTTCAATGGCGGAGTTCCACACAAAATCATCCAGTGTCTTCATCACCCGGAAACCAGCCGTCTTTACCATGCGGTTAATCCGGTTGGCCTCTCGTTCCTGTAATTCCAGCGTCAAGAGGTCGGTCACATATTGCTCGGTATTTTCGTAGGGGACGCTCCGCCAGCCTTTCGCCATGCCGCCCAGCTTCACTTGCCGCATGAGCTGTTCAATCTGTTCAGCCATGAGCCTCACCTCCCATCAGGCCATCATAGGCTGAGAGGTTTGGATTGTAGTTCAGCAATGGGGCTCCGGAGAGTTTAAGCGGATCTGGGCGGTACTCCTTCTTGGCAATCATGTAATAACACTGCCGCAGGCTGTCCACATCGGCCCGGCCATTGGCGGCTGCCATTTCCAGAGCATCATCACAGAACTCAGAGTTTCCGTCAGCAACGATTTCGCTGAGAAGTTGCAGGGCGCTCTTCCGCTCTTTTCCCTTGGTGGAAGCAAGATAATCCTGCCACCGTTGCGGCATTTGGTGGAAGAAACGGGTATGCTCAATCGCTCCTGGCTTTTTGCAGAGGGTGGACACATACTGCGTCCAGTCGTAGACCTCATCATTGGTCTTGTAGCTTCTGGGAAAGCGTCCAACCGGTCTGTGGTCGTGGTAAAACTCTACATGGTCATAGAAGATTTTGGCCTGTACTTTTTCGCCGGCCAGCATGGGAGATAGCCCGTATTTATTCGTCTCAATCGTTGCAAAGCCTGTTTTACTCACGGTAAGCGTCGTGTAGCGGAACACAGAGAAGGGATACTGCGGCAGCTCTAAAAGTGCCGCCTTGTCCTCTTCCCAAAGTTCCCGGATGGGAACCTTGTGCTTGTAGTGGAGCCGGTCAGCGTCCTTTTCGCACCACTCCAAGAGCTGTTCATTAAATTCCTCAAACGAGGTAATGACTGGGACCGGGACAAACGCATTGCGGCGGCTGTAACCAACCTTGTTCTCTACATTGCCTTTTTCGTTGCCGGAAGCCGGATTGCAAAAATCAGCTTGGAAACGGTAGTGGAGCATAAAGCGGGTAAAGCCGTCCGTAAGGACACGCTCACCATCTTTTAGTACCTGAGCAACCGCCGTGGTCATGTTGTCAAACCGCAGCCTGGGAGGGACGCCGCCAATGTGCTCAAAAATCCGCTTCATGCCTTCCAGCAGGCACTCTTGGTTTTGAGACGGGAACGCTTGCGTTACTCCGTTGTTAGAGCCGGGGAATGAGATCGTCAGCGCATAGAACGGAAAGCGTTCTCCGGTAGCGGCCCATTCGCCTTCCGCAAGGCCAAAGTCCACCTGTCCCCAGCCTTTGGGGTGCTCCAGAGGGAGATAACCGGCACTCAGAGTTTTCATGACATATTTTTTCTTGCGGACATACTTCTTCACGGTGGAATAGCAGCCAGTAAACCCATGCTCATCACACAGGCGGTGGTAAATCCGCATTACTGTATGGCGCTGTTTCCTGGGGGCCTTTCGGTCCTCCTCCAGCCATTTATCAATGATGGGGATGAAGTCTTGCAGCACCGGATAGCTCTGTGGCTCAATATCCGGCAGATTGTCCTCGCTCCAGTTTTCCTGGTAGGCGTACTTGCGGACAGTCTCAAAGCTGTGGCCGGTTATGCGGCATATTTCCCGCAAACTTGCCTCTTCATTTTCGTAGAGGTCTTTGATATACTTGATTTGAGCCATTCGTAACACCTTTCTGCTACCCCCTTATGGTTATCCCACCTAAAGGGTAGCGTTTATTTCAGGTGCTGACAATGGCTCTTTTTATTTGCCATTGGGGTGTTCACTTTTTGAGTACCATTTGCTACATTTTCATTTTACCGAAAACATTCCAATAGCCAAGATAGATGTTTATATATTACCCAGCTAATATCTTCCCGTGTGTTTGGGTGAAACGTATTGGCATTTAGGTATTTCTGGTGCCAATACTCAAAATCTGACGGCAGTGGTTCTCGTTTGTGCCTGGATTTGCAGGACCATTCGATTCTGCCGGTCAAAAACATCTGGTCAACACGCTCTGCTGTTTTCAGATAATTCAAGTAGTTTTGCCGGGACAATTCACCGGCTTGGAATTTTGCATATAACATGGCCGTATATGCTCTTGTCAGTTCTGGATCGTAAAACTCCATCTGATGCTGTTCATAGAAGCGGATCAATCTGGTGCAGCGAGGATAAAAAGCTCTCCACACTGTATTGGGGCTTTGCCCCATGGCATGCATTGCCTCCACAGCTTGATCCACTACCTGTCTTACGGTTAGCTTCTCGTTCATTGACATTCCTCCGTATTTGGTATTTGGGTAATCCCGTAATACCCATTATCGCATTGAGCGATAAAAGAAGGAATGTATTTTACATAGTTATCACGAATTTGTGGCCGGCGGCGCAGAAAGGAGGCGATTTACTTGCCGCCGGCCACAAAAGTTATCAATACTTTTCTTTGGGAAGTCCAATCTCTTTCGGACTTCCTTTTTCATTTCGTGATAACTATAAATTCATGATAACTGGTATTATCCAGAATTCGTGATAATACCAGCAAGCAATGAGTGCGTATATACACACTCAAAAATGCCTGTTGAGGGCTAACGCCCCCAAACCCCAAAAGCTCAAAAAGCTCCAGGCACTTGCCTGGAGCTTTTTTCGGCGGCGCACCCTCGCGGGTGCTTATCTTTCTCCGCGATCCTGATAGGACGCGGCTGGTTTTTCTTCGCCAAGGAACACCTCGACGTTGTGGCGATGGACGAGCAGCTCGCGGTGCTCGTCGCGGATTGCCCTGTACTCGGCGTATGCCGCGCGCTTCTCCGCAACGAGTTTATCGAACAGCTCGTTGATGTCTTTGACCTTTGGCAGCTTCCCGAAACAGTGCTCAGTGAAGTATCGCTTCGCCGCGCGGTGCTGCTCGATGGCATCCTCATGCGCGTCGTAGAACTTGCGTGAGTAATGCGCCGCCTTATACTCGTCGAAGATTTTGCGCGTTTTGGCATAGGTCACGATCTGCCCGCGCAGCTCGGCGAACTCCTTGATCTGTGCGTCAATCGCTTTGATGCGCTCGTTCACGGCAGCGAGCTTTTCACTCGCGGCGTCGGCGCGGGCATTGAGTTCTTCGCGTCCCTTGATACCGTGTTCCTGCAAATACAGCAAGGTTTTCGCCATCTGCTTTACGTTGAAAACCTTCGCCCATTGTGCGTAGCCACCGCCTTTGCCCGCTGCGAGCCTGGCCTCGATGTCTATGAGTAGATTCACGCGCTCGCGTTTGCCGCGCGGATTGTGCGCCGCTTTACCCTCAATGACCGCGCGCAACTCGGCCTCGGAGTAGCCAGCGCCGAGTGTATGGAGCTTGATGCCCTTCTGCCTGGGCTTGTAAAAAGTAACGCTCTTGCCCTCGCTCACACGGTAACCACTTTCACGCACAAGCCGTATTAGCTCGTCAAAAGTTTTAGGTTTCCGCGCGAGTGCGTCGTCGATGGCAGCGCGCAGCACGTCACGGTGCGAGAGCTGCTTTTTGTCACCAAGCCACTTATCGTAGGTAATCCCGCTGTAACGTTGAGGGTTATTAATTACGGACAGGCTGTGTTCGAGGCAAATGAGGTCGGAGAGCCGGGATACGACACGAGACGAGTTAAAAATATTCTGAAATTTCGCCGTGCCGTCGAGAGTGGTCGAGTTGAAAATGATGTGCGAGTGGATGTGCTTCCTATCCACATGGGTGCAGACAATGTAGGCGTGCTTGCCCTTGAGGAAGCGCTCGGCCAGCTCGCGCCCTACGATGTTTGCTTCCTCAGGCGTAATCTCACCGGGCTTGAACGATTGGCGTATGTGGTAGGCAATCACGCCCGGAGCCTTGCATCCCGTGCGCTGCGCGTACTGCCGTTTCGATAGCGCGAACTCAGCCGCGACGAGCTGTGGTGTACATCCGTAGGCGTAGACGAGCGAGCCGTTTTCAGTTTTCTCCGGGTTCTTGACGTAATCCGTTCGCTCGGTCAAAGACTTTATAACGCTCTGCCCTTTTGAGCCGCGGATGGATATGATGCGAGTGACTGCCATTACTCAATGGCCGCCAGCTTGTGCAGCACATCATCCAGCGCAGCCCACACCTCGCCGAGACGGTTTTGAATCTCCGAGAGGTCGTTCTCGTACACACGACTCGTTGCGTTGACGCGCTTTGCAATCTGGTTAACATTCGCGCTGGTGCGCCGCAGGAGGCTCACCAGCGTCTTTATCTCATCCATGCCGAGCAGAATGATGTGCCCGTCTATGGCCATTTTGCGAATAAAGGCGCTCATATTTTTCGTTCCGGCGAGCTCCATCCGTGCCTGAATCTGCTCGTGCTCCTCGTCGTTTATGCGGATGAGCAGGAACGTGTTGCGCTTGTTACTCACCGTTCCGCGCCCCTCTCACGTTTGCGCTCGCTCTCGCGCAGGCGCGTGGCGAAAATGTCCAGCAGGCCGGAGTGTGTACGATCCGTGGAGAGCTTTTTCGTGGTGGCGTTTTTCTCAGTCCACTTCATATTCTCCGGACTTATGCGCTCGTCGTGCGGCCTGTTGGCGATGAGCGAAGCCGTGACACGAGCAAGCCGCTTGTCACCAAACTGCTCGCGCACCTCGCGTATCGCAGCGTTGGTGTTCAGACGTGAGCCGTCATAGTTGCGGGCGATAGCGTTTTCAATGGCGGTTTTGCAATTCTCATCGGCCTTAGCTGAGGCTTCAAACGCGCCCAGCTCGTTACGCTCGCGGGCATCGTTAAGCGTACTGGTGTATATGGGTATGGCGCGCTGATGCTTCATAACATCATCGGCCCGCATCGTGATGAACTCCCTGAAGTCCCACACGGGGTCTGAGAAAAAGTCCATCTGCTGGTAATCCTTGAACACGTCCTCCAGCGGGCAGGGCGAGCGCAGCAGCGTTTCAATTTGTGCAGGTGAAAGGTCTGCATCAGACAGGGCTGCCATTATTTCCTGCTTTGCGTTGTACTCATTTGCATGATTCAAAATTTCCTCTGGCGGCTGTGTGAGCAGCCAGTCACGGTAAGTGTCAAACTCTGTGTTCATCTTTGCTTCAAGCTGTTCGTATTGGTTCATCTGCAAGCCTCCTTAACTTGGTTATGCAGTTTCGGGTCGTAAAGCGGTATTGGTTCTTTGAGTTTTGCAAGTAGTGACGGTCGCTTATCTTCTTTTTCCTAGCTGACAGGCTCAGACGGCGCTTTGCTCTCAATGTCCAGCTCGGTGTTAAGCTCTCTATATAGACTAACGAGCCATTTTCAGTTTTCTCCGGGGCCTTGACGTAGTCTGTTCGCTCGGTGAGCGAGCGTATAACGCTCTGGCCTTTTGAGCCGCGGATAGGGATGATGCGAGTGACGGCCATTACTCAATGACCGCCAGCTTACGCAGTACATCATCCAGCGCGACCCACACTTCGTCGAGACAGTTTTGAATCTCGGCGCGTTCCTCGGCGTTTATGCGGACGAGCAGGAACGCGTTGCGCGTTTTACTCACCGTTCTGCGCCCCTCTCGCGTTTGCGCTCGCTCTCGCGCAGGCGCGTGGCGAAAATGTCCAGCAGGCCGGAGTGTGTACGATCCGTGGAGAGCTTTTTCGTGGTGGCGTTTTTCTCAGTCCACTTCATATTCTCCGGACTTATGCGCTCGTCGTGCGGCCTGTTGGCGATGAGCGAAGCCGTGACACGAGCAAGCCGCTTGTCACCAAACTGCTCCCGCACCTCGCGGATGGCGGCGCTGGTGTTGAGCCGCGAGCCGTCATAGTTGCGCGCAATAGCGTTTTCAATGGCGGTTTTGCAATTCTCGTCGGCCTCAGCCGAAGCCTTGAACTTGTCCAGCTCACCGCGCTCTTTCGCCTCCCGCGCCGTGCCATTGTAAATAGGTATGGCGCGCTGTTTCTCCATCTCCATGTCTGCACGCTGGTCTATGAGGACTTTCAAAGTGTAGTTGTAGTCAGCCTGGTCAATGTGGAAGCAGTCCCGTAAAACGTCCTCCAGCGGGCATGGTGAGCGCAGCATAGTTTCAATCTGCGCCGGAGAAAGGTCGGTATCCTCCAGGTTCATCAAAATATCCTGCTTCGTGAGGTAATCGTATGCGAGATCCAGTATTTCCTCCGGCGGCTGTTCCAGCAGCCACGAGTGAAAATGCTCAAACTCGGCCTCCATCTTCTCAATCAGCTGTTCCTTCAGGTTCATCTGCAAGCCTCCCTAACTTGGTGTTGTGGTTTTGGTTCGTAAAGTGGAATGGGTTCTTTCAGTTTTGCGAGCAGCGACGGCCGCTCATCCTCTTTTTCTTCAGCAACCGGCTCAGGCTGTGTGTTGTTCTCCATGTCTAATTCTGCGTTCAGCTCTATGAGCCGCGCAGATTTCTCGGCAAGCTCAGCCTCCTGGGGAAACGGCTTTTCAAGCTCGGCGCGCGCGTTTTCCGTTTGGCGCTCCAAGTCCTCAAGCCGGGCGCGGGATTTTTCAAGCTGCCTGTCCAAGCCGGTGAGCGTGTTTTCTATGCGCAGGACATTGCCGAGTGCGTCGGAGCCAAGCTCTACTTTATACTCAGCCGCGCCGTTGAGCCTGACCGAGTATTTGACGAACTCAGACAGTGAGATTTCCACATCGAAGCCGCGGAAACTGCCAATGTGAACAGGCTCCATGTCCTGCACAGTGGGCAGCAGTTGCAAGAGCGCCTCGCCAGCCGCGACGCGCTCTGTGTAGCGGACGCCATCAAGTTCAATGCCGGCGAAACCGTCAGCGAGAGAAGGATGCGCGTCTCTGGTCTGTATGTCCGATTCGAGCGCGGCAATTCGCGCCTTCGTCTCCGCAATCTCGCACGGAAAATACCGTAGGAGGTCATACTCCAGCGAGTACTTTTGACTCTGGAAACTGGATTTTAACAGACGCAGCTTCGAGACTTCGACGTCTAAATTCATCTTCTCCCTTATCCTCGGATCTCCCGCACACAGAGCCTTAATCTCCGCGAATGAGAGTGTCGTTTCGTCCACATCCTCGCAAGAACGCACAGGCGACTTCGAGGTCATAATCTGTGAGATAAACTTCTGCTTATTCTCCAAAGTCTGCCACAAATAGCCGTCAAAGGAATTTTCTGTAACGTACCTGTACACATGGACAGTCTCGTTCATATTGCCCTGACGCTCTATTCTGCCCTTGCGCTGTTCAAGGTCGCCGGGACGCCACGGAGCGTCGAGGTCATGCAAGGCTATGAGCCTGTCCTGCACATTTGTCCCTGCGCCCATCTTGGCAGTGCTGCCCATGAGTACTCGGACTTGTCCACTGCGCACTTTGGCAAACAGCTCTTTCTTCTTTGCGTCGGTGTCTGCGTTATGGATAAAGGCTATCTCATTCTCAGGCACACCACGAGCAATAAGTTTAGAGCGTATGTCGTCATAAACACTGAAGCCCTTGCCGGGTGTCGAGAGGTCGCAAAAAAGAATTTGTGTCAGGCGGTCAGCCCTGGTGTCCTCCCAAATCTTGAACACGTTGTCCACACAACGGTTGACCTTCGTCCCAGGCTCGTCGGGCAGAAGTGGGTTAATTACGCGCTGGTCAAGGCCGAGCTTACGCCCATCGTTCGTGATAGCGAGCATGTTGTCCACGCTGGGGTCAACCTGCCGGGCGTGGACTTTAGTCGCGCGCTCGGAGAGCTGCTTTACAAGCCCTTTCTGAATCTCCGTGGGCTGAGACACCTCATTGTGATACACAACTTCGGGCTTTGGCAGATTCAGCTCGTCGGCAGTCTTAATGTCTGCAACCTCCTTAAAGATGCTCATAAGCTCCGGCAAATTAAAGAATTTGCTGAACCGCGTTCGCGCCCTATAGCCCGTACCCTCGGGCGCCAGCTCCATCGCCGTGACCGTCTCGCCGAAGTTCGCCGCCCATGCGTCGAAGTGGTTAAGGCCAAGACGCTCGAGTGCGTCATGTTGAAGATAGCGCTGCATGGTGTAAACCTCGACCATCGTGTTCGAGACGGGAGTACCAGTGGCGAACACTACGCCCTTGCTGCCGGTTTTCTCATCAAGATAGCGACTCTTCATATACATGTCTGAGGATTTCTGTGCCTCTGCACTTGAAAGGCCCGCTACATTCTGCATTTTTGTTTGGTAAAACAAATTCTTAAAACTGTGTGCCTCGTCCACGAACAGCCTGTCAACGCCCAATTCCTCGAACGTGACCACATCGTCGCGCGGTGAATCCAGCAGTTTCTTGAGCTTGGCCTCAAGCCCCTTTTTCGTGCGTTCCATGGCCTTGATGCTGAAGCGCTCACCGTTGGAGCTTTTCAGCTCGCGTATGCCCTCAGTTATCTCGTCAATCTGGTCCTGCAAAAGCCGCTCCTGCCGCTCCTGAGACACGGGAATCTTCTCGAACTGGCTGTGACCGATGATTAC
>ENA-OZHQ01000133-OZHQ01000133.1-human-gut-metagenome-genome-assembly--contig:-NODE-133-length-17877-cov-8.304792_pt1 | contig 17877 bp, 17 predicted proteins | sample MGYA00244044_ERZ653682 | MGnify/ENA primary metagenome ERZ653682 (study PRJEB26926, sample SAMN06165288) | human gut metagenome | biome: ENVO:00009003; feature: ENVO:2100002; material: ENVO:00002003...
GATACTGATCGGTCTCGTGGGCTCGGAGATGTGTATAAGAGACAGGTGCTGGAAAGGTCGCTGACCGTGGAGACCGTGGCGGAAACCCGGCCCTGCCCGGTGTGCGGCAGGGCTTTCCTCCCGGACGGGCGGCAGCGGTATTGCTCCCCGGCCTGCGCCGGGGCTGCAAGGCGGCAGAAGCAGCGCGGCTATATGCGGAAATACCGGGGGTAGGCTGTGAGCATTTGACCCCGGAAAACTCCCTTGATTGCAGGGCTTTCCGGGGCCGCTTCATGGGCGGGGTGTATGATTTCATAGCCCCGCCCGGTTTTGCAGAGATATTGCTAACATTTTGGAAAGGAGGTCGTATGGACAAAAACCAAGGCTATGAGATCATTCAGGCCGTCATGCTGGAAAATGGCAGGGGCTTTGCGCTGGGGCATCATCCTACCGCTCCCTCGCCCTATGTCACATGGGCTTGCTATGACGACAAGGACGGCCAGCGGCAGTATGAATGGGGGCATTACGGCAGCGACCGTGCCGCTCTGGAACAGGACTTTGCGGCGCGGGTGCAGGAATACCAGCGCCTTTACAACGTCGATGTCAGGCAGGTCGAGGCTCCCGGCCTTTACAAGTATTACTCTACCCAGCGCCCCGTGGACATTGGAACATTCCCCAAGCCGTCCCGCAACGCCCCGGATGAGATCGTCAACTACGATCAGCGCGTCCCGGTTGAAAATGGGGCATTTCTGGCGTGGGGGCATTTGACCTACACACGGCCACTAACAAAGCGGCAGACATCTGACTATGAGCTGCGGCCTGCACCTGACAATCCCGACAGGCCCCGTTCGATCCGGGAACAGATGAAAACCGCCGCAAAGCAGGCCGAGGCTGACCGGGGCCAAGCTGCCCCAAAGAAAAATGCCCCTGACCGGGGCGACAGATAGGAGGACATTTATGGAGCAGGAACGCAATCCCAACAAGAACGCCGAGCTTTCTATGGAGCAGAACGGGAACATGATCGACGGCATCATCAACAATCTGCCTGCGCCGCCCCCGGCAGAAAAGCCGCTGGACAAGGTACGGGAACACCCGCCCAAGCGCCGCAGCCGGGAGCGTGAGGAGCGTTGACAAAGAAGCGCGTCCGCAGCGTCCCCATCTATGTGTGGGTACGGCCTGACGAGCTGGAGGTCATTCGGGAGCGCATGGCCGAGGCGGGTATCCGCAACATGAGCGCCTATATCCGAAAAATGGCGTTGGGCGGCTATGTGCTCCACGTTGACCTTGAACCCGTCAAGGAGCTTGTGTCGCTCCAGAGGCGCTGTGCAAACAATCTCAATCAGGCGGCTATCCATGCCAACAGCTACGGCGGCCTGTACCCGGACGAACTGAAGCGGCTGCAAAAGGACTATGCCGACCTGTGGGGGCCGCTGTCTGATCTGCTGGCCCAGCTCTCCGCCATTGTAACGATGTGACACAGGGGGAACGGCCCCGCGCCGTTCCCCGGCTGTCCCTGCTTCTGGTCATTGTGACCAGAAGTGCGGAGGGCCGGGACATCCTTGAGTGCCGATTTTTTCAGAGTTATAATAGACATATACAGGAAAAAGGAGGAACCCCCTATGCGGATCATATTCAAAATTCTTGCCGCTCCCTTTGTGCTGGTGCTGACCCTGCTTGTGGCCGTGCTCTCGTTCCTGCTGAGTCTTTCCGCTGGTTTGCTCTCCATCCTCGCGTCGGTGCTGGGGCTGCTGAGTGTCCTGATGCTGTTTGTGGAGAAAGACATTTCCACAGGGATCGCGGGGCTTCTGATGGCGTTTGCCATTTCGCCCTTTGGCCTGCCTGCGCTGGCCGGATGGCTGCTTGCCAAGCTGGACGAGCTGAACGGCTCTCTGAGGGGCTTCATCACGGGCTGAGTTCTGGTCACGGTGGCCAGAAGATGCAGAAAACGGCGGCTGATCCCAGCCGCCGTTTGTCGTATGGAAAGGAGGGCTGCCTACGGCCACAACCTACCTCAAATCTCACAAGCGGGCCGATGAGCGGACGGCCCTGCAAAGCCTGAAAGACCGCTTTGACTATGGCCTGAACCCGGAGAAGCTGGGGGCCGTTTCCTCCTACCTCTGCGATCCGGCCACGGCACACGCCGAGTTCATGCTGGTCAAAAATCAGTATCAGGGCGAAACCGACCGCAGGGCCGGACACGGGGCGCTGTGCTACCAGATCCGGCAGGCGTTCCCTCACGGCGAGGTGACGGCGGAGGAGGCCAACCGCATCGGCTATGAAACGGCGATGCGCTGGACAAAGGGGAAGTATCAATTCTTCGTCTGTACCCATATAGACAAAGAGCACATTCATAATCACATTTACTACAATTCCACCGCCTATGACCGCTCCCGGAAGTTTCGCAACTTCATCGGCTCCTCGTTCGCCCTGCGGCGGCTGTCTGACCGGGTATGTCTGGAGCACGACCTATCCGTGATCGCAAATCCCAAGCTCCACAGCAAGGGACGGTATCTGCACTACGGTCAATGGCTGGGCGAAAATCAAAAGCTCTCACAGAAAGAACAGATTCGCCTTGCCATTGACGCGGCTCTGACGGAGCGCCCCAAGGACTTTGCAGACTTTCTCCGGCGCATGGAAACGGCAGGCATACAGGTCAAGCACGGGCGCGGCGGCGTGATCTCGTTCCTTGTGCCAGGACAACAGCGGGCGGCCCGTTTCCGGGCGTCCACGCTGGGGGACGGCTACGGCCCCGAGGACGTGCAGGCCGTCATTGACGGCAAGGCTCCCACACGAACGGCCACGGCGCGGAAAGCGCCCGCACCCCGCCGTGTCAATCTGCTGATTGACATTCAGGAGCGGATGCGTCAGGGCAAAGGCCCCGCCTATGAACGCTGGGCCAAGGTGTATAACCTTAAACAGATGGCTGCCGCGCTGCAATATCTGAAAGAGCACCAGCTCTTTGAATATGACGATCTGGCTGCAAAAACCGACGCCGCCACAGAGCGTTTTCACACGCTGGCCGGGGACATTCAACAGACCGAGGCCGAGCTTTCCCGTGTGTCCGATCTGATGGCCGCCGTGGTGCAGTACGCCAAGACCCGCCCCGCGTTCGATGGGTACAAGGCCGCCAAGTACAGCCGGAAATACCTTGCCGAGCACGAGGCGGAACTGGCCGACTACCGGGCAGCCAAGGCGACAATGGCCGAGCTGCTGGGTGGCGAGAAGCTCCCCAAAATGGACGTACTAAAAGAAAAACGCCGCCAACTGGCAGCGCGGAAAAAGGCTCTTTATTTGGAATACCGCAAGGCCCAGCAGGATATGCGGGAGCTGGTGGCGGTTAAGGGCAGCGTGGATCACCTGCACGGGCTGACGGACAACCAGCGCAATAAGGAGCAGGCCCGTTAGGGACGGCGACGCAGACAATGTTTCTTCTGGTCACGGTGGCCAGAAGTCCAGCAGGTTTGGGGGCACCCCAACAAGCATTTCCGCAGCGCGGAAATTGCAAGTGTCAATACACTTGCCTTGCTTGCCGCTAACGCGCTCCCCCGGAACCCTCGCGAAAAACGGAGGCAGCGCCGTTTCTTACGCTTCCTCCGTTCCACGGTTTTCTATGATTGCATTGATAATACCCTCGACGAGCCGCAGCTCGCTTTCATTGAGGGAATTAAGCTGAATGTTGATACGCTCTTTGCGGCTTCATCGGCTCCCATGTCGGGATAAAAGTATTCGTCCACGGAGATACCGAACATTGTTACCATTTGGAAAAAGGCGTTTAGGCTCGGATGCTGTCCGTCATTTTCGTGATACATAATGGTACGCGGATCGCGGTCAACAATGTATCCTAATTGCTCCTGCGTCATGCCTTCACGCTCACGGGCTTTCTTGATAGCAAGTCCGATCCCGTGAAAGTCAAATTTGCGTTCGTCACGTTCAATTTTCATAGCATCACCACCTAATGTAATTTTACATTTCATGTGGCAACATTTGAACGGCGTAAAATTTCATTTCACTGCATATTTAATTTCATGCTAAGAGAATTGATGACGCTGAAAATGTGATGTAAAATGTACTTATAATTAAATTTGTCCCGAAGATCAGAAGTTGGTATCTAAAATAAAATCAGAAATATTGTGAGGTTTCTGTGACATTTGGGTGCTACACTGAAAATAAAGGAGTGTGATACCATGCGAATTTTAGTAGTCGAGGATGATCGACTTTTGAATCATACTTTATGCTATAACTTGAATACTGCGGGCTATACGGTTGATTCTGCACTGACAAAATCAGTGGCCGGTAGTTTCTTGACGAAGCAGGACTATGACCTGATTGTGCTGGATGTAAATTTGCCGGACGGGAACGGTTTTGACTTCTGCCGGGAGGTAAAAGAGCGCCGCCCTGATACCGCTATTATCTTTCTGACCGCAAATGATATGGAAAGCGATATGCTCAAAGGGTATGAACTGGGCGCAGAGGATTATGTGACAAAACCTTTCCCTATGAGCGTCTTTCAAAAGAAACTGGCGGTGGTGCTGGGGCGGCTGACAAAACAATATGGTGGTGATACTTATGAGGATGGCACACTGACCATCAATTTTTCAGAGATGAGTGCTGCCCTGTCAGGAAAGCCACTTACATTCACCCCACTGGAATATCGACTTTTGAAAATCCTGATGAAAAATCCACAGATCGTTTTGACGCGGCAAGTCTTGTTGGAAAAACTGTGGGACGCAGACGGAAATTTTGTGGATGAACACGCTCTGACTGCGGCTATCAGCCGGGTACGAAACAAAATCGAAACACTCGACCGTCAGTACATCAAAACGGTATATGGTATGGGCTATATGTGGATCGGAGGGGCGCTGAAATGAATGTTCGAAAACTTTCCGTCAACAAAGCCTGTATCTTTTTAGCTGTTCTCCTGCTGGCGGCAATGGTGACGGTTTCAGTGGCTTTATATGCGTTGACCCAAGATATAACCGCTGTTTGGTATGTACTATTGTTCGGCATCTTTGTGCTGTTTTGTTCTATTTGTTTTATGGTGCTGGTTCACCGCAAATTGACGATGTTCTCCGATGCTTTTTGCAGTTTGATGGATGATATGTTGTCCGGGAATATGCAGCCGAAACAGACTGTGGAAGAAGAAAGTCTTTTCTATAAAATTGAATATCGGTTGAACCGTTTGTATGAAGTCATGCAGGAAAACAAGAACAGCATTGCACAAGAGCGGGCTGACTTGCAAGAACTTATTTCTGATATTTCCCATCAGGTCAAGACCCCGATTGCGAACTTGAAAGTGATTAACAGCACCCTGCTTGAAAATGAAGTCCCGGTGCAAAAGCAAAAAGAGTTTCTTACAGCACAGGCCACCCAACTTGATAAACTGGATTTTCTCATGCAGGCTATGATTAAAACCTCGCGTCTGGAAACAGGTGTCATTTCTCTGGAAAAGAAAAGCCAGCCGCTTTATGACACGCTTGCCGCCGCATTGGGAGGTATCCTTCTGAACGCCGAGAAAAAACAGATCAATGTTCAAGTGGACTGCCCGGAGAGCTTGATCGTTTCTCATGACAGAAAATGGACAGGTGAAGCGCTGTTCAACATTTTGGATAATGCGGTGAAATATACGCCGGAGGGCGGTCAAATCCGGATTTCGGTTGAAAGTTGGGAAATGTATGTGAAAATTGACATTACTGATACAGGCATTGGCATCTCAGAACAGCATCATGGGGCAATTTTCAAGCGGTTCTATCGGGAGGACATCGTACATGATGTAGATGGAATTGGTATTGGTCTATATCTGGCTCGTGAGATCGTAACCTTGCAAGGCGGTTATATCCGGGTAACATCCGAGGTTGGGAGGGGTTCAACTTTTTCCGTCTTTCTGCCTCGACAATAAAATAAGTACGCTAAAAAACAAAATGTCACAGGCCTATGACATTTGAGATTTAATTAAACAGAGGTATTTTGTTTCCCGTGACATTTCTGTGAGGTTTACCTTTTATGATAGAGCCATCAAAAAGAAAGGGTGGTGTTCTATATGAACATATTACAAACGACAGATTTGAAGAAATATTACGGCACCGAACCGAACATTACAAAAGCATTGGATGGCGTGACCCTATCCATTGAGGAAGGTGAATTTGTTGCCATTGTTGGTACTTCCGGCAGCGGTAAGTCTACTTTGCTGAACATGATGGGCGGGTTAGATACGCCAACTTCCGGCAGTATTAAAGTAAAAGGGAAAGAATTATCGAAACTCAAGGATGAACAGCTTACCATCTTCCGCAGACGTAACATCGGGTTTATCTTTCAGAATTACAATCTTGTTCCTGTGCTAAATGTCTATGAAAATATTGTCCTGCCGGTGGAGCTGGATGGTGATACCGTGGACAAGCGGTTTATGGATGAAGTCGTGAAAATGTTGGCTCTCGATGGGAAGCTGAACAGTATGCCTAACAATCTGTCCGGCGGCCAGCAGCAGCGTGTAGCGATTGCCCGCGCCCTTGTTTCCAAACCAGCTATTATACTTGCAGATGAACCGACAGGCAATTTGGATAGCCGGACAAGTAGTGATGTTCTTGGTTTGCTGAAAGTTACAAGTCAGAAGTTCCATCAAACGCTTGTAATGATTACCCATAACAATGAAATTGCCCAGCTTGCCGACCGAATTATCCGTATTGAGGACGGAAAAATCGCACAGTGACAGGGGGTGACATTGATGGATGATATTTTATTTGGGAACAATAATCAGGCAACAATCAATCGTCTTGCCAAAAGAAGCTACCGCGCTAATAAGCAGAGAAATGTTTTCGTTACCATCGCATTATTCTTGACCGCCTTTATGATTACATCTGTGTTTAGTTTGGGGTGCAGTTATTTTGAAACCTATCAAATGCAGCAAATTCGTGCGATGGGCACGACTGCGGATGTGGCAATTACAAGCCTCTCAGAAGAACAATATGAAGAATTGAGCCGATCCGGCTTGGTATCCGTAGTTGGTGTCAGTCAGAGATTGGGCAGCATTGATACATCTGGAATGGACGATGCCCTGCTGAGTATTACTTGGATAGACGAAACAGAATGGCAAGAACACCGTGTACCAACAATTTCGGATATACACGGAGATTATCCGCAAGCAAAAAATGAAATTATGCTCCCTACATGGGCTTTGCGTGCAATGGGGATTGATGATCCACAGATAGGGATGAATATTTCCCTTTCCTATCAGCTCGGAACAGATTATCAATACAGCTCCGATGAATTTGTTTTGTCAGGCTATTACACAGATTATTCGGCTTCGCGTGCAGGCAACCGTGGTGCTGCTTATGTTTCGGAGCTTTTTGCAACACAAACAGGGCTTCCCTTTGATAGTGTGTCTACCGCAATGATTTCTTTTTCTGATGACAGTAATGCCCTGCGATCCTGTGAAAAACTAAAACGGAAGATTTCGTTTACAGAAAGTCAGTCCTTTGAAATTGTACCTATTGCTCAGAGTAATTCCACCACCATTGTTCTTCCACTGGCTGCTATTATCGTCTTTATCATTATCAGCGGCTATTTGCTGATTTATAACATTCTGTATATCTCAATTTCAAGAGATACACAATTCTATGGACAGCTTAAAACGATAGGCACGACAAAAAGACAAATCAAGCGAATCGTGCGTTCTCAAATATTCAGAACGGCGGTGATCGGTATTCCCAGCGGCCTGATTGTCGGTGGTATTGTTTCGCTTGGACTTGTTCCGTTTGCCATGAATATAATGTACTCAGGCGATACAGACCTTGGGGAGATAGTGTCCTTTTCCCCCATTATTTTTGCGGGTGCCGCAATCTTCACATTTTTTACCGCAATCATCGGCAGCATGAAACCAGCGAAAATAGCTGCAAGTATTTCTCCTGTTGCGGCTTTACGCTATACGGAGGCAAATACAAGGAGTTACCGAGATCATAAGAGCCATAGAACAAAATTATCCCGGATGGCACGAGATAATATTTTTAGAAACCCTAAAAGCGCTGTCCTTACTTTTGCGTCCTTATTTTTAGGCTTAATATTGTTTTTGGTTTCTGCTGGTTTACTATCAAGCCTAAGTCCAGACAATTTTGTAAATCAATGGGGAGAAAGTGATTTCGCATTGACTTACAGCATTTTCGAAGAAGGAAACCTGCTCTCTGATGAAATGTTGCAGCAAGTTGCAACAATGCAGGGAATTGAAAATCTGCGCGTCACTTATTCCGCTTCACCGTGGCCCACTATGGATGTCATTTACAGCGAAAATGTATTCGGGAAATATATTGATTCCTTGGATGGCGTATCGGGTCTTGATTTTTCAAATGCGGAAACACGGAAAAACTATACAGATAATTTTTGGAGCGGCGTTTACGGAATAGATTCCAGATATATCGAAGAACTTAATAAAACGCTTGATAAGCCTATTGACTTAACAGCCTTTGAAAAGGGAGAGTTGGTGGTTTTGTCCGCTATGACGGATGCTGAGGGAAACCCATTGATTCAGCCAGGGCAAGCAATCACCGTTGTCGGTGAGTCCGGAGAACTGGCCTTTACAGTGGCAACTGGCTTTCTGGACGCTGATTTTCAAAGTGGTCGAGGAAATGAGAGAGGTACTGCCCCTGATTTGTATATCAGTGAGCAGGCATTAGAGAAGTTGTCTGGAGAAACTAAAATCTTTCGGATTGCTTTTGATACTATTGATAGCAGTTATGATAAAGGGATTATGGAGCAGCTTCAATCCATTACTGCTTCGTCACCGGGCATTACGATTCTGTCACGATATGAAAAGCAGCAAGAAATGGCCGGATATTTGCTGACCTCAAGGATTATAGCCGCAGGGTTGTCCACTGTATTTTTGCTGATAGGAATTATGAATTTCATTAACACAATGGTTGTTAGTGTAAATACTCGGAAACATGAATTTGCCACACTTGAAAGTATAGGAATGACGAAAAAGCAAATTAGAAATGTATTGCTTTGGGAAGGCGGGTATTATTGGAGTATTTCTTTCCTACTGCTTGCCACACTGGGAACAGCGATATATATTCCGATATACTCAGCCTTTAGAAAAATGGTTCCTTATGCAGCTTTTCACTATCCTGTATTTTCTCTGTTGGTTGTCGCAGCTATTGTTTTACTGGTCTGCTTGGCAACTCCCGTCATAACTTTCATGCAAAATGTTAAGCAAAGCGTTGTAGAGAGACTGCGGCAGAATTAAATATTTGCGATGAAAACCGGGAGATTATTCTCCCGGTTTTTCAAATCTCACAGGTTCGTGAGATTTCAGCCCATTATTCTGTCGAAACAGCGTGTGTCGGTGACATTTCTGTGAGGATTGCTTGTTAAGATAAACGCAAAAGGAACAAGCTGCCGCACGACGGCAAAAGAAAAAAAGCCGTCGTACAGCAGCCTATCAACACGCCCATTTGAAGCGGCGGCTTTGATTTTCAGAGCCGCCGTTTCTTTGCGTCTACACAAACCAATGACGACTTGCAGGGGCACGGTAGCCGATTGGAGGTTATTTTGCCGTGTCCATTTTATTATTTCATTGTTCGCGTGATCTGCACCAGCTAAAAAAAGCGTAGCTCCTCCATCGGAGCAGTCCGGCTTTGAAAGTGAAATTAAACATCATGTAACAAGATATTCATTTGCTTGCGTCCGCATAGTGCCATGCTGTGCGGGCGTTTTTATATGCCCCTGCTTCTGGTCACGGTGGCCAGAGGCTCCAAGGTGCCGCGGGCCGCCTGTTCTCCATTTCAATCCGCACTCACCAACCACCTTTTGAAATGGAGGACAATTATGACGACTATCAACCTGAAACGGTATTACCCCTATATGACCGAAAATGTGATACTGGAAGTTTCGGACGAGATCGCCGCCGCCCTCTCGATGGGAGGCCGTCTATGCGACAGCTACAAGCGGCAGAAGCGCAGAAATGGCGAGTGCTCGCTGGACACCGATCCCGGCTTTGAGGCCGACGTGCTCCGCCAGCCCCTGACCCCGGACGAGTACATTGAGGCGCGGGAAACCACCTTTGCCCTCTATGACGCGCTGGCCCAGCTCCCGCCCACGCAGGCCCGGCGTGTGTACCAGCACTATCTTCTCGGCATGAGCAAGGCCGAGATCGCGGCAGCCGAGGGCGTTGGCCGGAGCCGCATCTGCTGCTCCGTTGAGCGTGGGCTGGCCGCTATGAAAAATAATTTGAAAAAATCTCTGTAAGAGGGAGTACATTTGCCCCCGAAACCTCCTGATAGGTGAGAGGAGTTTTCTTCCTCGCCTTGAAAACTGAATAGACAGTATTCCCGATACGAAATCCGCGTGATAGCGACGTAAGGTGCGCCGCCACGACAGCCAGTTCAGGAGGTGATGGACAAGCTGGCCGAGCGATCAACGCAGCCTTTGACCCGGTGCTGGCAAACCGGGCGCGAGGACAGCGCGGAGGATAATGAAACTTGCTCACGCCCTCCCACAGACTTGAGGGGGAGTTCCTGCGGTATGCGCCAGCCCTCCACGGGCAGCGATGCTGTGGGGCTATGCAGCCGAAGCCATCGGCGGTCTGGAATACTCCCCGTGCCGGGGATGCGTGGCAAATACGGCACACAACAATCATACAGGGAGCCGTCAAACCGGGTCTTTCTGTCTTATGACAGCCCAAACCATTTCGGCGCGGCGGCTCCCTCTTTTGTGGATTGAAACGGAAAACAACTGTCCCGCTGCTTCTGGTCATCGTGGCCAGAGGTGGGGCAAGGTCAAAGGACGGCGCTTTTGTGCCGTCCTTTCACGTTTCCCCACGGACAACGGGAAACCATCAAATCTATTCACACCGCTGATTGTTATAGGAGGTTTTCAGATGACGGAGGCAAGAGTCGGCTATCACAAGGAAGTCAAAACCGCGTCTTTTCAGGGCAAATCCATCACCGTGGAAAACCTGACCCCGATGCTCTCTCCCCGAGCACGGGATAAGCGCAAGCGTGAAATTGAAAGCTGTCTGTATGAGGTCTTTGTGAAGTATGCGCCGGGACGGGCGCAGATGCACTAATGCGGGACATCCTTGAGATACGGGGCTGCCAGAGGTATAATATAGGTGTAAGGTTTGGTAGCTCCTACACGGAAAGGAGCACCAAATGATTATTCGTGAAGATGCCATTTATGGCAGACAGTCCGTTGACCGCAAGGACAGTATCAGCATTGAAAGCCAGATCGAGTTTTGCAAGTATGAATTGAGAGGAGGCAATTTCCGCAAGTACACAGACAAGGGTTATTCCGGCAAGAATACCGATAGACCCAAGTTCCAAGAAATGATGGCCGATATTCGCCGGGGCCTGATCAAGCGCGTGGTGGTCTACAAGCTGGATCGTATCAGCCGTTCCATTCTGGACTTCGCAACCATGATGGAAACTTTTCAGGAATACAATGTCGAGTTCGTTTCTTCCACGGAAAAGTTTGACACGTCCACCCCGATGGGGCGGGCCATGCTGAATATCTGCATCGTGTTCGCCCAGCTCGAACGTGAAACCATCCAGAAGCGCGTGACCGATGCCTACTATTCCCGCTGCCAGCACGGTTTTCACATGAGCGGCGCGGCCCCCTACGGCTTCCAACTGGAGCCGACCACCATTGAGGGCATCCGCACAAAAATGATGAAGCCTGACCCGGAAACGGCAGATATTGCAAAGCTGATGTTTGAAATGTACTCTCAGCCCGGAATTTCTTTCGGGGACATTGCCCGTTACTTTGCCGACGAGGGCATCCTGATCTACGGCAAGGAAATGAAACGGGGCTTTATCTCCCAACTTTTGAGAAACCCCATTTACGCACAGGCTGACCTCGATATGTACGAGTTCTTCAAAAGCCAGGGTACGGTGGTAGTCAATGAAGCCACAGATTTTGCCGGGACAAACGGCTGCTATCTCTATCAGGGCCGGGACGTGCAAGAAAGAAAAAACAAGCACCTGAAAGATCAGATACTTGTTCTGGCTCCCAGCGAGGGGCTGGTATCGTCTGATACATGGCTGCGCTGCCGGAAAAAGCTCATGGCAAACAAGACGTTCCAAGGCGGGCGCAAGGCAAAGAACACATGGCTTGCCGGAAAGGTCAAGTGTGGCCGCTGCGGGTACGCGCTTATGAGCGTCGGCAATCCAACAGGTGTTCAGTATCTCCGCTGCTCCAAGCGGGCTGACAGTAAAAGCTGTGACGGCTGCGGGACGCTCCGCACACGGGAATTTGAAAGGTTTCTGTACGGCGAGATGGTCAAGAAGCTGTCTGAGTTCCAGACGCTGACGGCAAAGCGAGAAACGGTCAATCCCAAATTGACCGCGCTGAACATGGAGCTTGCCCGCGTGGAGGACGAGATTGAAAAGCTGCTGAATACTTTGACCGGGGCTAATGCGGTGCTGCTGTCCTATGCCAACAGCAAAATCGAGGAGCTGGACACACGCCGCCAAGCCCTGACAAAAGAGATCGCGGCGCTGTCAGCGGAAACCATGTCCCCGGAACAGATTGAGCGGTTGTCGGTCTACCTGAACCAATGGGAAGAAATTGACTTCGAGGACAGGCGGCAGGTTGCCGACGGCCTGATCTCACAGATCCGCGCAACCGACGAACACGTTTCGATTGAGTGGAAAATTTGACTTTTACTTATCCATCGCACACGACAAAGGGCTGTGTGCCCTTGTCAAGCGATGTAAGCGAGACCGCAGTGAGCGCGTTTTCGCTTATTCTCGACACAAATACGCTGTCCACGACGTTGTAAAGTGCCTGGACCAGCATTGAGATCATCATCGGCACCGCCATGGACAGCAGCAGCTTGTTCACGGGCATGACGCCCATTTTGTTTTCCTTTTGTACTCTCTCTTCCACGGTGATCTCCCTTTTTCTTTATATGCCTTAATAGCTTAACGCACATATTTTTTATTGTCAATCCCCTGCGTTTGTACAAATAAAGCTCGGTTTTATGCCTGCATCCTCTGTCTCCATTTGCACGGAAAACAGCGGTCAGCCGCAAAGCTGACCGCTGTTTCATTAAGTCTCAAGCATGATTGGAGCAGACGATGATGCAAACCGTCAATATCAAAAATTAACTCCTCCAACGAGTATGACGTTTGCGTATGGCTTCGTTTCACCGGTCCTGACTATGCAGCGGGCGCTCCGGGTCAGCGCCTTGAATTCCTCGTGAGAAACCCCCGAACCGGGTACGTCCTTGAGTATCTGCCGCATCGTTTGAAGCTCGGACGGATTTTTCTCCTCCATTTCAGTTGCGTATATATACGACTCCACAACCATCTCTGAGCAAATGGCCCTCAGCACATCGTCAAAGCAAGGAGTCCCCGGGACAAGAGATACGTCCACTCTCTTTATCCCCTCCGGGATGGGAAGGCCCGCGTCGCATATCACCAGGTATTCCGTATGTCCCAGGGATGCCACGGCATCCAGCAGCGCGGGATTCAGCAGACCACAGTTTTTCATAAGATCAAATCAGATGTCCTATCTGCCTTTCTCTAGATTTTCGCTGCCCGCGTCTATTTTGCCGCCCACAGGAGCCCGCGGCGCATCAAAGTCCCGACCTGCGGGATGTCGAAGATGTCGTCATGGTGGCCCATCGAGCAATAGAATATCCTGCCCTTACCCCAGAGCTTGGTGTAGGCTACCGGCATCACTATCTCGCCGTTTGCCATGTTCGGGCAGGGCGTTTTGAAGGTCGTGGTGGCGAGCACGTTGACGCAGGGGTCAATATGCAGAAAATACTGCTCCGTGAAAACGTCAAAGTCCTCGAGGCCCTCTATCAGCGGCGAACTGCACTGTTTTGGAAAGTTGACGGTGTAATGCGTATAGCTCCACCCTTCCCCGCGTTCGGCATCGGAGCCGTCGGGGTCATAGGAATTGAGGTGGATGTATTTGGTCCCAGGGTGCGCGACCCATGTTGCGCCGGTCATCCACTGCCATTCCACGTTGAACCTGAACGCATCGCACATACCGCCGTGGCAGCCCGCGAGGCCTACTCCCGAATCCACTGCGTCCGCAACGTTGTATTCCAGCGGGTCTGAGAGCTCGTCCTGAGTCCTGATAGGGATGATAAGGTTCAGCCCCATCAGATAGTCCTTGTCGGCAAAGACTTTCTCCATCTCGTCCGTGATGTTCACGTCGAAATTCTCTTCCCTCAGCCAGCCTCCGAAGCGGTGCGCTACCAGCTCGGGGTCGTGACCTTCCCAGCCGCCATAGACTATCAGTGCTTTTTTCTTCATGAGTTTTCCCTCCAGCAAATGAAAATGATTCTGTTATTAATCCCTGTTTGTGGCCCTCTCAAGCCTGAACATGTCCAACGCGACCGCAAGCACTATTATTATGCCGAGCGCGACCTTCTGCCAGTAACCGCTGACGCCGAACAAGTTTAGGCCGTTGCTGATGAGCTGCAGGATCAGTACGCCCGCGAGGATCGCAGACATGCTGCCAGACGAGGTTCCGCCTACATACACCGCCGCCAGCACCTGAAGGCTCAGGTCGCCGCCCGACGAAGGCTGCCCCGACGAAAGCCTTGAGGCAAGAACTATCCCGCCGAAAGCAGAGGCCAGACCCGCCACCGCAAAAACCGCGATCTTGTTTTTGGCCACGTTTATCCCGCACAGCTTGGCCGCCCCGGCGTTTTCTCCCACCGCCAGAACGTTGCGTCCGAACTTCATATACTTGATGACAAAGGCCGACAGTATGAACGTGACGGCCAAAATGATGACCGGCACTGGTATAGGCCCAAGATAGCCGCGGCCTATCACCAGGAAAGCCTCCGGGAGCCCGGAAATAGGCTGGCTGTTGGTGAGCAAAAGGACTATACCCTCAAGCACATATGAAAAGCCGAGAGTCGTTATGAAAGAGCCGACATGCCAGTATGTAACTATGGCCCCCATGACCAGTCCTACGACTATGCCCATTATCAAAACAATGCCGATGGCAAACCACATGTTTATGCCGTACTCAACGATGAGCTTTGCAGCCAGGCATCCGCTCAGGCAGGCTATCCCGCCCTGGCTGAGGTCTATTTCCCCGCCCAAAACTACGAACGCAGCACCAAACGCCACAACGCCGGTAACGCACATCTGACGCACGATGTTTATCAGGTTGCTGGAAGATAAAAAGTTATCGCAAGCAATTGAGAGAAACGCGAATATCAGGATGAACACCAGCCAAATGCCTAGCTTATCCCACACTCTCCCGATAACTCTGCCTGTTTTTTTCATTTGAATTCCATACCTTTCCGCTGAGCTTTTGCGCCTCCGACCTCTATTCGAGAGCCGCAAATGCGCTCTTCCCGATTATCAAACAAAAGGCACATATTCTTTCCCGCCGATGGCGTATTCCGAAATCGTTTTCTGAGAAAACTCCTCACGGGCAAGTTCACCGGCAATGCAGCCCTCGTGGATCACGATGATCCTGTCGCATATGCCCATAATCTCTTCCATCTCCGATGATATAACGATTATCGCCTTGCCCTGGGCGACAAGAGAATTGATTACCTCGTAGATCTCACGCTTTGCGCCCACGTCGATGCCCCGTGTGGGCTCGTCCATTATGATTATGTCGGCATTTGTGTTCAGCCACCTTGCAACAATGGTTTTTTGCTGGTTGCCGCCGCTCAGGAAGCACACCTTCTGGTCTACGTTCGGCGTTACTATCCTCAGGCTGTCTACAAACTTCTGTGCTATGTACTTTTCCAGCTTTTTATTCAGCATGAACCACTTTTTTATTTTGTCGAGCGAGGCCATCACTATATTCCTGCTTATCGACATGGACATGAAAAGTCCTTCGCTCTTTCTGTCCTCCGTTATGAAGGCAAAGCCGTTCTTTACGCTGTCTCCCGGGTTGCGGATGTTGATAACTTTCCCGTCTTTTGTGATCGTCCCCGCGGTTTTCCTGTCCACGCCAAACAAAAGCCGCATGATCTCGGTCCGGCCCGCGCCGACCAGGCCGGTGAAGCCCAGCACCTCGCCCTTGTGAAGGTTGAAGGAAATATCCCTTATCTTGCCTCCGTTTGACAGGCCTTCGACTTTTAAACATACCTCTTTCATCGCGCGGTGCTCCCGCTGCGGGAACTGCTGCTTCATTTCCCGGCCTACCATCATTTCTATAAGGCGGGGTTTGTCTATGTCGGCGGTCCTCACCGTGGCGATATGAGTGCCGTCCCGCATGACCGTTATGCTGTCGGATATCGTGAAGATCTCGTCCAAACGGTGGGTTATGAATATCACGGCCACACCGCGGGCTTTCAAATCGCGCATGATGTTGAACAGCATATCCGTCTCTTTTGCCGTCAGCGATGATGTGGGCTCGTCCATGATGACGAGCTTCACATCGCGGCTCACCGCTTTTGCTATCTCTATCATCTGTTGCTGAGCTATGGACAGGGTCCTGACCCTCGCGTTAACGTCGGCAATAGGTATCGCCAGCTTTTTAAGCAGCGCCTCCGCGTCTGATCGCATCTTTCTCCAGTCCACCGTACCCGACTTCAAGGGGTGACGGCCTACAAACAGGTTCTCCGCCACCGTAAGATTTCGCATCAGGTTGAGCTCCTGATATATTATGGCTATCCCGTGTTCCTCGGCGCTTCTTATTGAGTTGTTCTCTAAGCTGATACCGTCAACAACGATCTCTCCCCCGTCGCGTTGATAAGACCCTGACAGTATCTTCATCAGTGTTGACTTGCCGGCTCCATTTTCTCCCGCGATAACATGTATCTCGCCTCTGCGTATAGCAAAGCTGACATCCGACAGAGCCTTTACACCCGGAAATGACTTGGAGATATTCTTAAGTTCCAGTATGTTTTCCGAAGCCGTCTTTTCCATGCCCTTACTCTCCTAAAAACCGAAAGCTCATAAAGATATTTGTGCGAGCTAATATTCCGTCAGGACTGCGGGCTTTTCCCGCAGCCCTGACGTTTGAGCTTTTATCCTATCTCGTCCGCCGTTATCTCGCCCTCTGCGCAGTAGATACCTGCGTCACAAGCCAGGCTCTGTTCTATCGTCTCTCCGCCAAAAACATACCGGTCTATGTTTTCCACAGTCGTTTCCGCCATGACCGCCGGGAACTGCATGACGCTGGCGATATACTGCGTTCCCGAATCTATGCGCTCAACCTCTTCGTCCTCGCAGTCGAAGCCCATTATCTCGACTTCGTATCTGCCCGCGCCCTGGCAGGCGTCGTAAGAGCCGAGACCGGCCTGAGCGTCGGAGCCAAATATGAGGTCGATGTTGTCATAGGTCGTCAGCGCATCCTCGCAGGCAGTCATGTACGCCTCGCGCGTTGAGCCAACGTAAGTATTGAGAAGATTCACCGTCACTCCGGCCTCTTCAAGTCCCGCTACAAAGCCGTTCGCTCTGTCGGTCGCCACGACGTCCGTAGCGTGCATCAGGACAAGATTGACTTCGGTTTTTCCGTCCTCCGCCAGGTGCTGCGCGGCCCACTTGCCGCCAAGCATACCGGCGTCATAGTTTACGGTGCCTATGGAGGACACGTAGCCGTCGCTTTCAGGGACCTGCGTGTCAATCAGGAACACCGGGATATCCGCGGCTTCCGCCTGCTCGAACACATCCGAGAGTATGTCGCCGTACCAGCTGGAGATGACCAGGACGTCTACGTCTTTCATTATGAGGTCGGCGCAGTCGTTGAGCTGCGTCTCAGCGTCGAGTCCGGCGTCGGTATACTCATAGGTCCAGCCTTTTTCCTCGCATGCCGCCTTGAATCCGTCGAGCATGCTCACATAAAACGGGAATTCGAGAGAGACTATGGAAAAGCCTACGTGGAGAGCTTCGGGGTTTTCGCCGGAGGCGCTTTCACCGGGCGCCGTCTCTACGCTCGCAGGGTCGTCGCCCGCTCCGCAGGCGCCAAGGGCTAAAACGATAC